>JACCDW011097930.1_pt1 | contig 44623 bp, 52 predicted proteins | sample 7449781 | NCBI WGS metagenome assembly JACCDW01 (sample SAMN15323449, study PRJNA562643) | freshwater metagenome | isolation source: river surface water | place: USA:Blue River Watershed | collected 2017-08-18
TGTCGATGCAGTAGAATCAGAGACTGCAATTAAGAAGTCCTCGGACCTTGGCGGGTCTCAGGAAGTAACAATCAAAAAATCAAAGTGGAACGGTTCTTTCCTCGGTTCCGTGAACGAAATTTTTAACTAAAAATAAGGTAGGTGAAATATAAAATGAGTAATGAAACATTAGAAAAAGCAATTGCTGCAGGAACAACTGCAACAGGTACATTTGCATCCACAACTGGTTTGGGAACAAACCCAGGTGGAGTACACCGTGCTGCCGAAAACGGCAATGGCGGTTTGCTTAATGCAGAACAATCAGCTCGCTTCCTAGACTACATGTTCGACGCTACCGTAATTGGTAAAGTTGCACGTACTGTCCGAATGAGAGCAGATACCACTGAGATTGATCGTATGTCAGTTGGCGAAAGACTTATGACTGTCGCAGCTGAAGGAGATAACACTGGCACAAACGCCGCTGTTACTTTCTCAAAGATCTCTCTAACAACAAAGAAACTCCGCATGGATTGGGAGCTTTCAACAGAATCTCTAGAAGATAATATCGAAGGTGCAGATCTTGAAGATCACATTGCACGTTTGATGGCAACACAGGCAGGTAACGATATTGAGGATGTAATCCTTAACGGTACAGGAACTGGCTCAGGATTGCTTTCAGCATTCCAGGGTGTAGTTGCAAAGTCAAAGGCTAATGGACGTGTTGTTGATAACAACGGTGCAGAAATCAGCCGTGAAGCATTTAACAAGGCTCTTAAGGCAATGCCACGTAAGTACAAGCAACGTCGTGGAGACCTTCGCTTCCTAGCAGGCTCAAACTTGATTCAAGATTTCTTGTACAAGAACAGCATCACTGCAGGAACAGCTAATCCAGAAGATATCGCATCAAGCGTTATCCGTGGACAAGGCGTATCAGCACTAGGTGGAGCAGCAGGATTTGTGGCACCATTCGCATTCGGTATTCCGATTGTTGAAGTACCACTACTTCCAGAAACTCAGACTGGTGACTATTCAAATCCAACAGGATCACACGGAGATATCCACTTGACATTCCCAAATAACGTAGTTATTGGTATCAAGCGTGATGTAACCGTATATCGATTCTTCTGGCCACGTAAGGACTCCATCGAGTACACAATGTATACTCGTGTTGGATGCCAAATCGAGCAAGCAGACGCTTGGGTCGTTGTAAAGAACGTTAAGGTCGCTTCCTAATTATTAGGATTTAGATCCCCGAAATGCCCCCTAAATTAATTTTTGGGGGGCTTTTCATTTTAATTTAATAATGCTATAATTGTTATAAGTAGAAACAGGAGATTTACATGTCATTTGAGACATTGAAAGTATCAGAACTAAAGCAGATCGCAGAAGATTTTGCAGTTGAAACAGAAGGCCTAAAGAATAAAGCCGACATTATTGCAGCCCTCGCAGAAGAAGGCGTAACTTGGTCTGTATATAACAAGACCATTGAAAAGATGGAAGAGGATTCTGAAGACATGGCAACAGAAGTACTACCTAAGTTTGACCCAAAGGCGGATCAGCCAGAGAACACAGTATTAGTAAGAATGACTAGAGATAATTTTAGGTATGATATTATGGGATTTACGTTCACAAAAGAGCACCCATTTATTGCAATGAGCAAAGAATACGCTCAAGAAATTTTTGATAAGGAGGACGGCTTTAGATTAGCAACTCCAAAGGAAGTCCAGGAGTATTACAACTAACTAAGCCTACACTATGGAGATTTATGTAGGATCTACAACAGCAGTAAAACATAAAGTTTACTGGAGAGGTGAAGAGCAAGACTCTGATAACCTTCCAACAGTATTAGTTTATGATATAACAAAAGATCCAATTAATCCAGTTTCTCCTACTACAATTCAGGCAACACTTATAGCAGAAAAAGTTGAAACAGATGTTGGAGTATATCAAATATTCCTTCCTCAGAATGTTGTATCAAGAACTAGAACATTGAAGCTACGCTGGGCTTATAACGTAATGGGAATAGCTCAAACAAAAGAGCATAACCTTTATGTAGTCAAGTCTTATACTGACCTAGAACAAACTCGTGATGAGCTGGCATTTGGCGGAGACAGATCAGACCCTAATTATAAATCATACGCAGAATTGGTATTAGCCGAAAGGTATGCTCGTAAAGTAATTGAAAATTATACTGGTCAAAATTTTTATCCGTATGACGAGAACCATTTAGTTTATGGTAGTGATTCTGATACTTTAATATTAAACTCTAAAATAATTCAATTGCACAGCTTATATGTTAACGATTATTTATTGATAGATAAGTTAGCCACTCCAGCAGTAAATAATTGGGGAAGAAGTTTGAATATTACTGAAAATGGTTTTGGATTAAGAATAGATAGAACGTCTGCACTAGACAATACAGTGTATACTGCTAACGGAATGATTCCGCCTAGTATTCATGATTCGGTAGACCTTTTTAAACAAGGATCTAGGTATCAGGTATACGCAAGATTTGGATATGAAGAGGTTCCAGACGAAGTAGAGTTGGCATGTATAGAATTAATGAAAGACTATTTTTCAAAAGATAATACTTGGAAGAATAAGTATATTAAAAAGATTTCAACGTTTGACTGGGATTTTGAATACTCTGGAGAGGCAACCTCTGGAACTGGTAATTTGTATGTAGATCAACTACTGTCTAATTACGTAATTTCTCAGGTCATGTTGTTGTAATGAATGAGCTAATAGAATCAGTTCTTTCCATGCACCTAGACGTTTATCGTCAATCTGATATGCAGGATCCAGATACGGGTGCTATAAAAAGAGAGTGGAATTATTACAAAACAATTAATTGTCATGCTAAAGGAGTTATAAGCAACTCTGCTACAACCAGATCTAGCGATAAACAAATATTTAGCAACAAGTACATTAATGATCAAATTATTCAGGTAAGAACATCAGATAGATTGGTCTCTAGAGAAAAGGTCACAAACATTCGTGATCAAAATGGTACGCCAATATGGACAGAAATAAATTTTCCAAACGAGACCCCAACCGTATTTGAGGTAATGGGAACAACACCAATTACAGACCCCTTTGGAAGAGTAATTGGATACAACTCGTCAATGAAGAGATCGGAGAATCAGCAAATTGGACAATAGCGGAATGTTGGTTCAAGCGGCAAGCGGACTAGAAAGAATGATGTACGCAAATCAAAACGGACCTTTAAAAGATAGCACGGTAGCTCAGATATCAGCATTTGTATATTATGAGGCTTCTGTTATATCTAAGCTAACAACAAATAAGCCATTTCAGAATGCATTTACAAAAATAATGTTTGATCAGATAAATTTAGATTTTGGAAATTACATAGATGCATTGGCTAGATCTAGGCCCAAATCTCTTCATCATGTCTATGAATGGAAAAAGACTGGTAATAAAACAGCAAGATTATTTAAGCTTAAAAAGCTTATTGGAGAAGGCCTATCTTTTAGAATAGATTATGAATTGCTTCCTTCTAAGTCTATGGTTCCTTCAAATAATGGAAGACGCAGACATGTGTTTGTAAACAAAGCTGCAATTATTGAAGAAGGTAAGCCTTTAGTAATAAAGCCAAAAAATTCAGAAAGACTAGTTTTTGAACAAGATGGCGAAACAATATTTATGCCCAAAGGTCAATCTGTTACAGTTAAAAGACCTGGAGGATCAGCAGCTCGTAGTCAATTCACTTTAGCACACTCAAGATTTTTTAGCGGAAGGCTAGTAAATGAATCTATTAAAAGATCTGGCTTTCAAAAAATATTTAATTCAAGCATGACTAAGGCACTTAGAGTTCCTTCTAATATTAAAAAAGTTCAGTATTCTTTTTCTCCAAATGCTATTAGGTCTCAAGCAGATGCTGCTCTGACAGCTTCGTTTGGCGGTGCAATGTGACAGCAAATTATAAATTAGATGCAATGCTAGAGTTGAGAAAGTATCTCTGGAAAGAACTTTATACCAGAAACATATTTGATGAAGACGATTATTGGTCAGACAATTTAAACGAAAACATAATTCCAATTATTCCAGTTCAGCAGTCAGCAGAAATGAATCAGTTCTTAAGCGGAAAGAAGCATATAGTCTATGACAAGATCGGAATGTCATATGAGGACAACTGGCTCATTTGCTGTGAGCAGATACTCTTTACTATATACTCTACCGATATCTCAGAAATCAATGAAATTAGAAACTATATGACTGACGAATTTAGGCGTGTAGACGAATCGGCAAGAAGTATTAATAAGTGGTCTGGGCTATCCGATAAATTTAAGTTCCATTCAGTCCATATAGCTGATATATCCCCTACAGCCCCTTCAGAAGAGCTACAAGGATTCTTTTCGACTGAAATCATACTGGAAATTAAGTATTCAAGAATTACAGACGGCCAGGGCAGGTTCCTCTAAGGTTTGCCTTTTTACCAATAATGGAATAAACTTATCCTAAGAGGAAAGAAGCCTAGCCAGCTTTAATTTAAGATTTTAACAAGATATATATATATATTGAAATATAGGAGGTAAGAAACACATGGCACAAAACGCAGGTAATGCTAAAAATATTCTCGTCGGTGCATCCCCGTTGTTCATTTCAAACATTGACTCAACAACTTCAGGATACGCAACATACGAGAATTCCGAGCCAGGAACAACAAATGCTTCAGCATTTGCTACAGGCGTATCTTATACAGATACTCTTAACGCAAAAGATTCTGGAACATTCTACTACAGAAACGTAGGTTTTACAAACAACGGTTTGCAGATTACTTACAACCCAACATATGATTCAGTAACAGTGGATCAGCTTCTTGATACAGCTAAGCTGTTCAAGTCAGCGATGGAGGTTATGATCGCAACTGAAATGTCAGAAGGTACACTAGAAAACGTTCTAGTTATTTTCGGTCAGCCAGATGATCCAACTAACAATACCGCAATTTCTCAGAATAACACAATTATTTCTTCAGGAACTGGTACATCAAAGAAGGATACTCTAGGTATTGCAGCTGGAGCTCTTGGTATTGCACCAACAGAGCGTCAACTTATTGCAGTTGGTCAAGCACCAACTACAGCAGGTGCTCAGACAGAGCGTGTATATTATGCACGTCGTGTTTTGTCAGTGCAGCAATCAGCTTTCACATTGGCAAGATCAGCCCCAACTACATTCCCAGTAACATTCCGTCTACTCCCAACCGCTATGAGCGGCTACGAAGGACAAGAATACGGTAAGATTATTGACCGTGTATTGGTTGTATAATAATTAAATAATTATCTACAGGGCCCCCAAGAAATTGGGGGCCTTTGTGGTTGTATTAGTATATTTCTTTTAGTATAATGATTATGACTAGATCCTAGGAGGATTAAATTGGCAACAACAGTATATAACGTAGAAGAGGTACAGCTACAAAACGGGCAGACCGTAAAGCTAAAGCCACTATCAATTAAAGAACTTCGTAAGTTCATGATAGCTATTAAAAAGACAGCAGAGTCACAAACAGAGGATGACACACTAAATATCCTAATTGATGCATGTGCAATTGCACTAGAGAAACAGCTACCAGAACTTGTAGCAGACAGAGAAGCATTTGAAGATGCTATTGATGTTCCAACAATGAATCGCATTCTTGAAGTTTGCGGAGGGATTAAGCTTGACGACCCAAACCTACTAGCGGCAGCGGTTCTGGCTGGTCAGAACTAGATTTAGCCGCTTTAGAAGGAGAAGTTTTTCTTTTAGGACATTGGAAAAATTACGATGAACTTGAAGAAAATTTATCAATGCCAGAACTTATTAATACTTTAAAAGCTTTAAAGAAAAAGGATCACGAAGATAAAAAGTTCTTTGCATCTTTAAAGGGAGTAGAAATAGGTGAGTACGAAGATGATAAAAAAGGAGGCCCTAGTTTCGAAGACATTCGTTTGAGAGCAGCAGGAATAAATGCCACTAGCAACGATGTTGTTTCGCTACAAGGAAATTTCGCAGCGCAAGCTGGATTTGGAATTGGAGCGGGATTAGGATACTCCAGGGAGTAGTTTAATATAAATGGCTGACGAAACAATCAGTACCCGCATAGTCGCTAACGCCGACTTTTCAGCCCTTATTGCCGATGTGCATAAGGTTACTGCCAGCCTATCAAAATTACAAGAACAATTAGCTAACTCTAATAAGATGATGGCAAATCAAATTGCTGTCATGAATAGATCATTTTCTGACACCCTTAGAAGTACTGGACAATTTTCAACACACTTTGTAAGCCTACAATCAGATGTAGAAAAGTTTGGAAAAAATTTAGATGGCGGAAAATTAAAGCTAAATCAATACTTTAATACTTTTAGAGATCATGCTAGAACATCTGGCGGACTTATAAGAGATTTAGCAAAACAGCAAGTAGCCCTACAGAACTCAGTATTACAACCGCTAGGCAGAAACGCACAAGGACTTATGCAGTTCAATGTGCATGTTCCAAGAGGTCTGGATGAGGTAAAAAATAAAGCAGCTATAGCAAGACAAGAACTTCAGATAATGAATAAGGTTCTTCAAGATGGTGCTGGACAACTTATCAATTGGGGTAAAAATACTCAGTGGGCAGGTCGTCAGTTAACAGTTGGTTTAACAGTTCCGCTCATCGCCTTTGGAGCACAAGCTGCTAAAGCATTTAGAGAAGCTGATCAAGAGCTAGTTCGTTTAACTAAGGTTTACGGAGATGTTGCAGGCACATCAGCACAGGAGCTTGGAAAAGTTCGTAGAGATGTTACAGAAACTGCAAAACAAATATCTGCAGCAATGGGTGTTAGTTTTAAAGAAACAATTGGCTTGGCGGCGGATATTGCAGCAACTGGAAAGACTGGCAACGAGCTACTTGGTTCAATTCAAGAAACTACCAGACTAGCAGTACTTGGTGAAGTAGATCGTCAAGAAGCAATGAAAGCAACATTGGCTATTCAGTCTGCATTTAAGCAAAACACAGAAGAACTTTCAGAATCAATTAACTTCCTTAACGCAGTTGAAAACCAAACATCAACAACTCTTAACGATTTAGTAGAAGCAATTCCAAAAGCTGGTCCTGTAATTCAAGGATTAGGTGGAAGTGTACAAGATCTAGCACTTTATCTAACAGCTATGCGTGAAGGTGGTATTAATGCATCAGAAGGTGCAAACGCATTAAAGTCAGCATTGGCATCTTTAATTAACCCAACAGATGTTGCGGTAGGTAAGTTTCAGGCTTTAGGAATTGATCTTTTAGGAATTGTAAATAATAATGCTGGTAATTTAACTGGCACATTAATGTCTCTTCAGGCAGCGTTAGATAATTTAAATCCGCTACAAAAGCAACAGGCAATCGAACAGCTATTTGGTAAGTTTCAATTCTCAAGACTTAACGCATTATTTGAAAACCTAGGAAGACAGGGTAGCCAAACGCTACAGGTACTAGATTTAATGAAGGCTTCGTCTTCTGAATTAGCACAAGTTGCTGACCGAGAATTATCAGCAGTAACAGAATCCGCTTCTGGTAAATATAGAAGAGCATTAGAAAGTCTTAAGGCTTCGCTGGCCGAAGTGGGAGAACAATTTTTAACAATAAACACAGTATTAATTCAGGTGATAGATAAAGTTGTACAGTTTGCAAATAATTTACCTAAACCAGTTAAACAGATACTCGCATTACTAGGAGGATTTACAGCAATTATTGGACCAGTAATTATGCTTACTGGTGTACTTGCTAACTTCTTTGGATATTTATTAAAGGGTGCCGCACATATGAAGGCATTCTTTAAAGGTGGAGAAGGATGGAAATATCTAACCCCAGAAATGTTAGCAGCAGAAAAAGCTGGTAAATTAGTTGAACAGTCATTTTATAGTGATGCTAAAGCAGCGGCGGTACTACAGCAAGCTTTAAGAAACTTACTTGATGAATTTGCAATGTTAGAAGCAAAAGCAAAATCAGGAGCAATGGCGGTAAATCCAGCAGTTAGTACAATGGCTGGTAATTTAGTAATGGCTGCAGGCGGACAAAGAATTGTTAATAAAGATCATCCGTTAGCTGGAGATTACGGAAAAAGAGCAAGCTCTCATATGGTTTCAAGGGTTGGAAGAGATCCAGCATCTCAAACAATGTTTGGAATGGTTCCAGGAGCAATTCCAGTAAACGCAGCAATTGGTCAAAACCCACAAATTTATATGAACGAGCCTTTGCCAAATGTACCTGGACTAACAACAGTTAAGGGTGTATCAACAGGTATTGTTTCTGGCGAAGCAGCTAGATGGCATGCAATGATGGCTACCCTTGGCATGCAATCAAAAGCAGAAATTGAGATGCTAAAGAAAACAATTGCTGCAACTGGAACTGTAAGCAAAGAATTTATGATGCAGTTTGATGATATTTTACCAGTTGTTTCAAAACTTACAGATAACGCAGCAAGAGAATCTGCAATGATTGTAGCAGAGCTTCGTGCAGGTAAATTAACAGTTGAGGCTGCTAGAGCAAAGATTATAGCCCTCAATCTACAAACTGAACAAATGATTGCTTCTTCTGTTTCTGCTACTGCAGCTTCAATGGGAAGAACTATTAATCCAACAATGGTTCCTACATTAAATCAACCTGTTGTTGATGCTGCTGGTAAATCTAATATGAGAGAGCTATTTAAAAAAGGTAAAACAAGAGATTTTATTAACAAGATTGCTGGAGTACTTGGCGTAAGAACATCTGGTGCTGGATATAATATTGAAACAACAATTCCTAGAAAAATGAATTCTGGTGGATATGTTTATACAATGAATGATGGAAATATTGTTCCTGGCCCAAATGTAAACAGAGATGTGGTTCCAGCAATACTTACTCCAGGAGAGTTTGTTGTTAATAGAGAAGCAACAGCAGCAAACCTTCCATTACTTCAATCAATTAATAGCCAGAGCGCTTCTTTGCCTGCTGGATATATGCCTCCTCAAATTAGCAACGCTATCCTAGGGGTATTTGGCGAAAGAAGAAAGAGCCGTGGCTCTTCATCCCCAGGCAATTTACTAGGTCGATGGGGAATGATTATGCCTCAAGCTGTTAACGATGCATTAGCACAAAAATTAAATAGTCCAGGAGCTAAGGGATCAGACCTAATATCTTTATTAAAACAACCAGATAGATTAATAGACTTAGAAGATTTCCTTCTTGATAGTGGAGTAGATCCTAAAGATATAAATGTTGTTAAAAAACAAGTTGCATCAGATATGATTTCTAAAATTAAACCAGGCGCATATTATGGAGATGGTGGTTTTGGAGCAATTGCTATGGAATCAACTCAAGGTGCAGTTCGTGGATTAGAAGGTCAATATCCTGGAATTAGTTTAAAATTTCAAAAAGATAGAATGACTCCTGGCAGACGAGATACAATGCGTACACCTCGTCCTGGCGAAACTTATGAACAAGCTAAAAAAAGAGGCGGAGGAAGTCCTACTGGAATTAATTACATGGGACAAAGGCCAAGCAATTATGGATCTGGCGCAACTCGTGGAGCACAGTTCGGTAAAAATCAAGTATGGGGACATTTTGCAGATCAAGAAATGCAAAAGAATACATCTATGCTTTCAAGGGCTTTTGGGTTTGCAAGAAAAACTCCAAATTTAATGGCAATAAAAAGTATTGCTACTTTTCTACCAAGGGGTGGAGCGGCTTCAGGACCTTTAGCAAGACTTCCTAGAAAAAATGCAGGCGGAATAATTGAAATGAATATGGGCGGAATGGTGCCTGATTCAAATGGACAAAAATATAACATGGGCGGAATGGTTCAGGGATACAATCGTGGCGGTTTTATTAAAAGCATGCTTGGTGGAACTGGAATTGCAATTGGCGGACAAATGCTTGGTTCTCAAATAGGTGGTGGATTAGGAACAGCAATATCAATGGGCTCTGGCCTACTTGGATCAATGTACTCATTCGGTGGAATGGGCGGTGGCGGTGAAGGTGGTCAAAGAGGTATATTTGGAAGACAAATGGATAAGATTCCAGCACAACTAAAACAACCTGTTGGACCTCTTAATAGTTTATCTGCAGCAGCATCAAAAACTGCAGGAAGTTTAACTGGAATAGCTAGAGTATTTGGACCTCTACTAAAGGGATTCACATCCCTATTAAGACTAACAAGTCCGCTTGGATTAGGTTTAACTGCTATAGGCGCAACGGTTGGTTTCCTTATTAAGAAACATAAAGAGCATACAGAAGAATTAAGAGTAAATAGAGCGGCATTTGGAATGACCGCAGAGGCAGCTCAAAAAGCTGGATACAAATATACTGATTATAATAAGCAAATAAAAGGAGCAATAGAAGATGCTAAAGCATTGAAGGCTCAAAATAAAATGATTTATGAAAGCATGACAAATGCTAATGTTCCTATTAAGATGACTATTGAGCAATATAAGAAGCTTAAAGAACAAGTAAAGTCTACCATGCAAGACTACATTAAACTGTTCGATCAAACAGATAGAAAAGATGTTGGTCAGGTAGCAATTCAACTTAAAGCTCAATTTATGGCAGCAGGAGATTCAGCAGAAGAAGCTACAGCAAAAATATACGCCTTAATTTCAGAATCAAAAAATGCTTCTTTAGCTGGCACTGCAATTGGAAATAAAGCTTTCCAGGGTATACAAACATTGCAAGATGCTGCTATACAAACAACAAAAACATTTGAAGCTGCTATGACTGCTTCTGACACCAAGGGCCAAGCAGCAGCCGTACTCAACTCATTTGAAGCCATTAACGGATCTATTTCTGAAACTATTAAGAAGAGCGAAGAGGCAGCTGCAAAAAATAACTCTGCAGTAAAGACAGTGGGAGAAGCAACCACTGAACAAATAGACAAGATTAATGATTCTTATAAAAAGCAAACACATCTTACAAGGGGAGTAATTGATGAAATTGGAAAAACCAGCCCAGAGTTAGCCAAGACATTAAATTCTACAGACACCCTTGTATCAGCGTGGGCAAAGTATCAGTTGCTTGTTCAAGGTGTTAATATAGATGTTTCTACTCTTAGCGGCACAGCAGCGGTTGCTGCAGCAAAACTTTCTTCAATTATTACAAGCACTGTAAAAACAACAGGGGCTGTTGGAGCACAGTATAAAGAGTACGATAGGTTAAAGGGAAAGATCAAAGATCTTGAAAAGGCACAAAGAGGGCAGTCTGCAAAGGCTCAAATAGATAGCAGAGATGCAATTGCTTCTCTTAACAAGCAAATAGAAAAAATTAGAAAAGCCGCTCAAGATAAAATTAATGGAATTCGTAAAGCAACTGAGGCGGAGAATACTCAATTAGAAATTCAAAAAGCTCAGCTAAGAGCACAGCAAGCCCTTGCCACAGGAAATATGACGGCATATGCAGAAGAACAGATGGGCATAGAGCAGTTACTAAATGACGCTAATCGTAAGGCAGCAGAAGAAGCAATTCTAACTAAAGCAGAACTTGAGATTAAGCCTCTTCAAGATAAGATAGATAATCTTTCTAAAAAGAATCAAGATCTAGCAGACAAGGCTGCTCTGGCAGGAGATAGTTTAGCGGTACTGCAAAAGAAAGCAACTACATTAAATGATAATCTAACTGCATATACAACAAACATGTCTAATGTTATATATGGCTTACAAAACATTCCTAAGTTTAAAGATAGCCCAGAGTATAAAGAGGCCCTAGTTGCTCTTGGCGAGTTTGGCAAAAAGCTTGGTATTACAGAAAAACCAGAATCAGTAATTGATCAAATGAGCAAGGCTCTTAAAGAAATTCATGCCGATGAAGTTACTCTATATACTGGTCAAATAAAAACTGGAAGAGTTTCTTATACAAAAGAGAATCCATTTAGCCCAGTTGATGAAGGAATTAAGGGGCTTACAAATACAAAAAATAAAGCAGGAATATATGTATTAGATGATCCTTCAAAAAGAAAAGTTGTTGAAGAAGGCAATCTAGATGATGACGACGTATTTGTTTATCAAGGAAGATACTACAGAGTAAAGAATGCTGACTGGAGAACTGACCCAACTACTGGTAAAAGAATGTTAGTTAATGATCCAGATGTTGTTGCTGGAGATCGAACAAGCAAAGCTCTGGGCGGCCCATTTGCGGCAGGAGATAAGCTTCTAGTAAATGATAGAAGAAACTCTTTAGGGTACCAACAAGAGGGTATAGCAATAGACCCTAATTTCTCTGGGACTGTATATCCAAATATTGCTACCATGCCTAGATTTGATCTACCTACACAAACTAAACTTAATGGTGTTAATATATCAAATAGCCCAAATAGCAATAATCTGTATAATATAGATATTAATTTAAATGGAACAAACGTAACTGCAGATGATGTTATGCGTAAGTTTAAGCAAGAGCTTGCACTAGTTAGTGCCAAAGAAGGACCTAGCAAGTATGTAGGGGGAGCAATATAATGAGCATGTATTTACCTAGAGGATCAATTTTAAGCATAGAGGCCAAGGACCTTCTTGCTACTCCTGCTGGCACAACTAAGATTTGGAATAAAGTTACTGAGCACAATAGATCTGATCTAGGGGTATCTATTGATAGAATTGAGAAAGTAATAAGGACCTCTAATGGCACCTTAAGAAAAAATTATATAGCTGATAAAAGAAAGTTTTCTGCTTCATGGTCTATGTTGCCTTCATACAGAACGCTAACAGTAGATGGAGCGTGGGGAGCAGAAGATCTTAGATCATTCTACCTAAGCGAAGAAGGACAACAATCATTTAAAATTAGAATCAACCTAGCTAAAAATGGTACTGATCAAACATCTTCTGGATATGAAGAATATACTGTAATATTTGGAGGTTGTAATTTTTCAGTTGTTAAGCGTGGTTTACAGCCACACTGGAACGTATCTATTGAGTTGGAAGAAGTATAATGATTATTGCTCCAGCAGTTAAAACCTTACTAGAACAAAATACAACTATTAAAACAAATATTGGTTGCACCATAGAATACAATATGAATTCAATGGTTGACAACATTACCGTTACTGGATCAGACTATTCTCCTCCAGATGGATCAAAGCCTTATAAAAAATTATTTCCTGCTTCATCTGTAATAAAACCATTTAGACCAATAGGGGCTGGAGTTAAATACGGAGTATTTGGAGACGTAGATTTAAATACTTGGAAAGATCCTAAAAATATAGATTATCCACTAAGCTATAGAACATATTATACTGGCTCAGATACTTATTATAAATATTGGTTATCTGCAAGAGGTTCTGGCGCTAGTATAACAATTACATATCCTCAAGCTATATTAACCAATAAAATAGTTGTACGGTTTGAAATATCTCATTCTATTCCTTCAACATGGACTATATCAAAAGAAGGCGGAGCAGTTTTAGCAACAGGAACAAGTGCTAATATAAAGCCTTTTACAACTAGCGGAACAAAGAATTATGATGCTGGAACATTAACTATTTACTATAACGGTACTACTTGGACTACAACAGAGCCATCCACACTATCAACTCCTGTTTCAATATCTTCATTGTCGTTATCAACCTCTGGAACTATTGGATTACACGTAGGGGTAATTGAGCTTTCTCCTAGATGGGTTGCAGATATAAGTTCACACATGGTAGACTTCTCACTTGCACAAGAATCTTCAACAAGCCCAGACGATATACTTCCAGTAGGTAAGGTATCTGCAAACTCAATGTCTGCAGCATTAGTATCTTATGAGTCTCCAAGAAAAATACTTTCATATGAAAAGGGAACTGCGTTTAACTCAGCTTATTTGTATATGTATAAAAACGCAGAATTAAATCCATATATTAAAGTATACTATTCTGGAGCACCTCTTTCTGATAGTCAGGGTAATTACGAAAAAATAAAGCAGGGTACATTTTATATAAATAATTGGACAACTTCAGAGTTTGGAGAAATAAACTTAGACGCTCTAGACGGAGCTAAAATTTTGCAAGATATCATTTCTCCAGGACTGGTTTGTAAAGATACCTCTGCTATAGGTATTATTAGAAAGCTTCTAGATAATGTTGGTTTTACAAACTACAACATAAATTACAAAACAGACCTTACTGGTAAAATAACAGATAATTCTATTTTAAGCCCTATATATTGGTGGACAGATGACTCTAAGAATGTATGGAGCTGCATACAAGAAATATGTAGAGACTCGCAAATGGTTGCCACTTTTGATGAAAAAAATATTTTGCAATTTTACACCAGAGACTATTTGTTTTCTCAAACAGATCCCCATTGGAATTTAAAATATTCACAAGACGGCACAATATTGCCAAATATTATATCTCTTCAAAAAAGAGATTTACCAGCAGCTAATCAAGTAAAGGTTTTATGGAATCCAACAACAGCTAGCGAGTTTTTAGGAAGTGCTCAGCCATTGTGGAAATCTGGAAGCGCATACCTGGGAGCATATTCTTTAAACACCCCCCTTTCTTCTACTTCATCAGCTGGAGAATGGATAAGTCTTTCTCCTATTACTGTTAATCAACAAACCAATCAAATTTTATACAGCTATTCTGGGTACTTAGTTATTGACTCAGAGATTATAGAATACGATGCAATTGAGTATCAGTATATAAATAAATTAGGAACAATAACAAAACTTCCTATAGAAAAAAATAGCGATCTACAAAAATTTGCAAATGATGTGTCTCTATTGATTCCAGCTAATAAAGCCTATGGACAAACTGGTAGGGTTAGAATAAAATCAAGAGGAGCTTTTGGGACTACTCCAGCACTTCATACAGCAGCTGGATCAGGAGCTACTTCTGGATGGACTGGGTATAATAATATTTTTAAAACTAATGCTTCAACAGATACAACTACTACTAGCAGCGTTCAATCAGATGTTGCTTGGTCTATTGCAACACCACCAACCTTAGAATCAACTCCAGTAGAAACATCTACCCCCTCTGTTAAAAAAATTCAAAAGTCTTTATTTCAAATAACATGTGATTCAACAAATAAAAAATTACATTCTATGGCGGTAAAAAACTTAGGTGTCGATGCAACTGGTCAGTATTATACATTTGGCACGGGAATGTTTTTTAAGAGTACAGTAAAAGACGTTGATGCAGCTGGTGGTATAGGATTTTTTACAAGCGCTAATGGAATGAATGGGTATTATGTTTCTATGGAAACTACAAGCAATCTGGCTGATAGCGGATCAGATAGAGCACTAGGAATATTTAAGCTTGTAAATGGAGTTAAAATTCCACTTACCGATTCACAAAATGAAAAGCAAAAGACTCTTAATTATATTGCTGGATCAATATCTTATAAGGTAGATATTCGTGTAAATTATGATTCAGCAGCAGGTGCTGTTCTTATAGATGTATTTATAAATAACTTTAAAATATCAGCATTGGATACTACAGATATTATATCTCCAACTTCAAATGTAGCAATTTATTCAAGTACTGGTTCAGCATTTTTTGATTATGTTTATGCTGTTCCATTAAATGAAGAACAATATAAAAATGGTATTATGCAAGATCAGTATTATGGAAGATTTGGGTCTACAACATTAAACTTCCTTTATGGAGAAAAATTAACAAGTAATTTTGAAAAAGCTACTTTGCCAGGCGGAAAGGTAGATGAGTTTGGAACGGTTGCTAGAGAGCTAAGAAAGATTAGCATTAAATACGATTCTCGCCCTGGATTTCCAATATTTCCAAGTACTGGCTTAAGCCAATATGTAGAAGTCTTGGGGTCTAGACTGACCTCATTTGGAGCAGAAGTATATGTTCTAAATAATGCTGGAACCTTTGTGCCACTAGATGATTCCCAATTTGCTTCATTTAGCATCATTGGAAATACAGTAGTCCAGTCTGGACAAAATGAATACTTAGATAAAACAATTAATGAATTTACAAATCCAGAGCAGGTGACTTTTGAGTCCACATGGATTCAAACAGAGGATGATGCAAAGGCAATATCTGACTGGATCAAAAATCAATGGTCTAAAAAACAATCTGTTTGTGAGCTAGAAATATTTTCAAACCCCTTGATTTCAGTAGGGGATCTTGTTACAATTAACTATCCATCTAATGGTTTAGACGGAACGCAGAAGTTTATAGTTTCTAATGTAGATACTAGTTTTGATGGGGGGATAAATACCAAAATAACTACTAGATCAATTTATAGTTAATAAATGGTATAATAAAAAAATGGCAAAGCAATCCAAGACCTCTTCCAGTTCACAGCCAACGGCAGCCCCGCTAGCCACGGTTGCAGACTCTCTTTTAGCTAATACGACTAACTCAAATTACTTAGCCTTTATTAGCGCCAATGCCGCCGCAGCAAGATTACTTGGACAGCAATCAGAAAATGTTTTAAATGTTTTAGAGGAAGTCGGAGAGGGAGAATTTAACCCAGATGATTCTACAGATGATAATACTACTGGAAACTCAACCCCATTATTGTCTGATATAAAGGTTTTATCTAATACGGTAGTATATGATGCAGCAAATAATCCCAGTGTTAGAGTTGTATTTAGGGTTACAAATAGCAGCGGAAGAGTACTGAAAGGCGTAGACGTTAAGAGGCAAAAACAATGATAACTAAATTTGGAAAAAGATTTTTAACTAATTCATTAGCTGGCAACAGCTTAATTTCTTCTAAGGAGCTAGCATTTGGAATAGGCTCAACAACACCAAATGTAAAGGGAAATGATACAAGGCTAGAGTTCGAGTTCTATAGAGTTCCAGTAGAGCTATCTAGTATTGATATATCTCAAACTGGAGTTGACGGAGATGGCGACGCAATTTTTTCTTACGGAATTATTTACAAGGCAACAATACCACAAGATATATCTGGAGTAATTTCTGAGATAGGATTATATCCTGGAGGAAGATCCTCGATAAATAATTTTGATAGTCAGTTTGTTACTTCATTTACAAATAACTTCAACTGGTTTGATGGCACAAGCAATCCAGTTCTTCAAAGCAACACTCAGGATTCAACTGGAGCATATACATTTTTATCTAAAATTAGTGACTCTACCGTAAGAATTGATGCGGCATCAGGTTCAACAAAAGAGTACACCAACTCCTTGGTATCTTATGATATATCTGGATATAGCGTAAATGATTCAATTTCCATTGCTTATAAAAAAGCAGACAGCAATCTTTCTAAAATTCGTATTAAGTTTTACAGCTCTCCAACAGCATACTACTATGTAGATTTTACCCCGTTGTCTGGAACTGGAGATAAGATTCAAAATCTATCTCTAAATAATTTGTTTGCAAATTACACTGCAGCTCCTAATTTACCAGACCCTTCTTCAATTACTAAAATTGGAGTTGAAGTAACCGCAAGTGGCGGAGCAACCACAGTATATTTTGACGGAATTAGATTAAATGATGAAGACACATTTGACCCATCATATGGAATTATTAGCAGATCTATATTGTCTACGCCATTAATCAAAAAGCCTGGAAGACCAGTAGATATAGAATATAAGTTATTGCTGGAGTTTTAAATGGTCTTAAAAGCAAATGAAGAGGGCAGTGGCAAAGTAATACAGCCAGACTTAGCAAGCAAGACACAGCTAACAACTGATCAATTGTATTTTGATGTTCCAGTTACTGGTTTATTATTAGATACTCCATACGCATTTCAATTTCAATGGATATATGAAGATGAAACTAGAAGCGGATGGTCTCCTGGATTTAGATTAACAACTGCTAAAATTCCTACATTAACTGCTCCTAAATTTTTAAACACCGATTTAAGTTATTTTAATGGTCAACTTATTATTACTTGGAATGGCCAGGACGCAAATGGCCAGCCGTATACAAAAGCATTCGACAGAGTTAATGTATATATAAAAGATGAAACTCTAATTGGATCCCCATATAGACTAGTGGGATTTTTAAAATCTGCAGGAACTATAAGAGTAGCAGTACCTCCAAGAGCTCATAGCGTTAAGTTAACCGTAGTATCCGTTGATGGAGTAGAGTCTACATTTAGCACATCCCAATTTGAAACCCCAAAACTTATTCCAAATACACTACCTACTGGACTAGCTCCAGTATGGGTAGGCACAGACTTCAAACTCCCGTTTGTACATAATCCAGCAGAAGAATTTTTTGGTTACTATAAGGTTACATTAACTGCAGGTGGAGTTTCTAAGGTCTACGATGTTCCAGCAGTTCCAGGAACTACCGCTCAATCATTCACATTAAGCCTTTCACAAAATAGAGCTGCCTTTGGAGTATTGCAAACATCTTTTAGTGGTTCTGTCAAAGTAGTAAATATTTATGGAAATGAATCAGCAGAGGTTCCATTCTCTGCAACAGCTTATGTTAATACTCTTCCATCTGCAACAATTACGGCAACCCCAATTAGTAATGGATACAGTGTTGCGTATACAACTCCAACTGATGCAACATTTAATAAAATAGAAATAGAAGAAATAGAATCTTCTGATATAACAGCACCCACTACTGGATTTTCAAAAGTATTTTCTGGATCTAATAATCCAGCAATAGTAATTGTTCCAAATACCAACAAGCGCTGGGTCCGTGCAAGATTTATGGATAACCTAGGATCCTTTGCCGCTTATGGAACTGCTGTTCAAGTTGAGCCCACTAGCCCAGTTGTTGTAGATAATGCTGGACCAGATAATGTTGCTTCAGTGACAGCAGTAAGTGGAATTGATACTAGTGGATACTTAGGATTTAATGCATATGCAGATATATCATGGCCAGCAGTTACTGGTGGAGGAATACGTGGATATAGAATTAGATTTAGTAATGACAACAATACAACATTTTCTTATGTAGATTCTCCAGGCTCTGGCACCACATATAGGCTTGGCGGGTTAGCAATAGGTGCAACATACAAGATTGCAGTTGCTACATATGACGAATACAATAATACTTCTTCTTCTTACGTTGCTGGACCAGATGTTCTAGTTACTGGAACTCCAGCAGTTACAAATTATATTACAGGAGGACCGTTCCAGTTTGGCGTAGGAGTTGGGGCTCCAATAACAACTACACAATTTACTGTAACAAACAATGGGGCTGGATCGTATTCTGTAAATGGAACTCAGTCGGCAACCTTAACCCTTTCTCGTGGAGTTACATATACTTTTAATGTTAATGCTCCAGGTCATCCTTTTTATATTCAAACAACAGGCAACGGATACAATGCTTCAAATGTATTTTCTAGCGGAGTTTCTTTAATTTCTGGCACACGGGACTCTGGAGTAATTACATTTCAAGTTCCTCAAAATGCACCAGATACGCTTTATTATCAATGTCAATTTCATCCATCAATGTATGGTCAAATAAACATAATTAATTCAAATACTGGAAACAAGGGATTATATTTTGACGAAAGCAATTATTGGTATTTAAATGCATCTAATAGCGCAAGACTTAAAGTTGGCGGAGCCAACAGCAACTACTTATACTGGGATGGCGCAACCTTTGCAGTAGATGGAAATATTACAGCAAGACAAGGAACATTTAGTGGCAATGTAAGCATTGCATCTGGAGGTTCTTTATATTCAGGAACCCTTACTCCTCAAGGAGCCCTTAGCGGTGCTGGCTATATATTAAACAATCTTGGATTAACTTTTAATTCAGCAACAACAAATGGCATAACCACAATAAATGCATCAACTGGATTATTTACAACATCAAGTGCTAACATAGGTGGCTGGAACGTAGGATCAAGCTCTGTTAATAAAACTTCTAATGCTGGTACAGTAACTTTAGATTCTTCTAACGCTCAAATAATAGTATCAAGTTCATCATATACAGCAGGTATTGCTACTCCAGATACTAACGCAGCAACTGACATTATATTTTGGGCAGGTGGAGCAAGAAATACTAATGCTAATTTTTATGTAAGAGCCGATGGAACAGTTGTCATGAAGTCGGCTGTAATTACTGGATATGCATCTGCAACAGATGTAGCAGGACTTGCTAAAACAGATATGAGCAACGTAACTACAATTGATGGCGGAAAAATAACTACAGGTATTATTAGAAATAGTACACAAACTGGTCCTTCAGATGGATCAGATTATTCTACATCTGGTATGGCTATTAATTTAAATAATGGAACAATAACAGCTAAACAATTTAGAATTGATTCAGGCGGTAATGCTTTTTTCTTAGGAACATTATCCGCTGGCATTTCTTTATCTTCACCTTCTATTACTGGCGGAACCATTGGAGCAGCAACTATTACTGTTTCAAATCAAATTACTTCAAGTGGTTTGACAGCTTATTCAGATTCTGGACTAGACGGAGATTCTGATGCTAACTCTGATGGATCAAATGCAGGTAGCGGTAGTTTGACCTTAACCCCAACACTTACACTTTCTAATGGTAAGCTTTCATCAGATACAATGCTTAGGTTGGAAAGTACTAACTCAAATGGATATACAGAAATTTTAGCTGGCGGAACACAGTCTGCAATATTTTCCAGAACGAAATCTTCATTAATATTTACAGAAGGACTGTATCTTGGAGACATATCTAAATCATCTACTTCTGCTGTTCAGGCTACTGGTATTGGAAACACAGCCAGAGTACCTTGGATAAGCATAGACGCAAGCTTGAGATTAAGAAAAGGAGCACCATTGTCCTATCCAAACGGAAGCTCAGGTGCATATGTTAGAAACATTTATATTAAAAACACAACAAGCAACCCATCATCTACAACAGGTAATGTCGGCGATATTATGATTACGTATTAGGAAAATAAATGGGTCTTTTTTCAAAAGTTGCTAATACTGGTTCTTCAACAGACTGGAGAGTTACAAAAAAAGTATGGGCTAAAGTAAGCTCTGGGTGGGTAGCAGCTACAGGAGTTTTTGGTAAAACAATAAATGGCTGGGTAAAAATGTGGCCAGGAAATGCTCCATCAGTTAGAGCATCAGATCCAATTAGAATAAGAATTGGAGGATACAGCGGAACAGGCAGCGGAACGGCCCCATTGTATGCAGCAACAAGTCCCCAGTTATTTTGTAGTACGGACGCTGGAACGTCTGGAACATTTTTAAAGTTATGGGGAGATGACGGTCAATACGACGGAGTAACTCCAATTACTCTTTCTAATAGAAGAATGCTATGTTCAGATAATATCGATGGACAGGTAGAAAGATTTAGTTTAACTGGAAATGACACGATAGATTTTGCAACAGTAAGCCAAGCAACCAGAGATCTTGCTGAAGGATACTACATATTTTATCAACTGCTTGCTACAAACGTAGACGGATCATTAGATGCTTATTCTCAGCCAATTAAAGTTATTAAAAGAAAACCAGCATTAGTTAGCTATGGAGTTTTTTCTGAATCTGGCGGATCTTTACAAGGTGCAAATGGATATAATGCAAACGATGTTATTGAAGTAAATGCTCAAATACGTTGGGGATGGTGGATTCGTCCAGGTGGATATTTAGGTGGAACTCCAGTTTTAAGATGGTGGAAAAATACAAGTAAATCTCCAGGAGGAACAAAGTTAAAAGAAATAAATATTGAAACTGGATATGATTATGTTTCTGGAACAACTGATCCTACTTATACATTTAATACAAATACTTCAAATGTTTTAACAATATACAATAATTATACAGTAGCTAACACACCACTTCAATCGGGTGAATATATTATTGCTGAACTTTATTTAGAAAATTCTTACACAGCTCACTATGGGGCACCAGTAAGTTATTGGGGATCAACTGGCGCAAGGCCTAGTATATCAAGCGTAGCTTTTAGAACCTTTGACGGCCAAGTAGATACGGTAATGGATAATCAATCTGAACCTAAAATTGTATCAGACGCTTATTTTGAAATTGTAGCACAAGTAGCAGATTATCAATCTGGCACAACTTTTAATTTTGAGCCAAGGATTTTTAAAATTGATACTGGAGTTTATTTAAATTATGAAAATGGATCACAGATTGGAACATCTTCTGCATCAGCTGGATTTCCTACAGATGTAGCTCCATATTCTATTTCTGCATCTGGAACATCTGCTACTGTTATATGGAGAACTTATATAAACTCAAACTTTTTAACTGGCTCCCCAACATATAGTGGTGGACAAACAAAAAATTATTTTGAATATAGAATAAGTGCAATAGCTCCTGGAGGAGGAATATCATATTTTTCAGGTGATGTTAGCTCTTATCATGGAAACGATCTAGTGTTTGCAGGTAGCGTAAGCGGAGCATCTGGTGGATCTATTAAAATTCATTATCACACACAAAGCGTCTTGTCTGCCAATGCCTACACAGTTGGATCTGCTCCACAAACAATAAGATTTTCAGTTACTGGAGACTCATACCCTTCTGGATACGCTTCATATCCAAGATCTTACGGAATAGATTTTGGAGATGGTAATGTAGAAAACATTTCGTGGCCTATTGGAACAAATAACCCATCATACACAACTTGGGATCACACTTATGCAAATAATGGTACTTACACGGCAAGATTAATTACTGTTCCTCAAGGATTTACAACTATAGGTACTAGACAAAGAACTATTACTGTTGGGGGACTTCCTTCTACTCCAACATTTCTTACAGCAACAACAAATAGAACAGACGGAGTTGAACTAACATTTGGCGGGTCAAGTAATGCTACTAGCTATGATATATATTGGAATCCTAATATAGGTAATACTCCAACAAATAGCACTACCCCAGATTTTTACGGTGTGTCCTCTCCGTATTTGGATACTGGAATAGGCTCTAGTACAACCAGATACTATTGGGTTAGAGGAAAAAATGCATCAGGTACTAGTAATTGGTATCCTGCTGGAAATGGAGTACAAGGAACAAGAACAGCGGCTGTTACTCCTACAATTTCAGGGCTAACTGCTTCTGCTCCAACAACAGCAACTCAACAATTAGTAACTGTTACTGTAAGCTGGTCATCTACAAATCAAGCATCTTATAATTTAACAGTAACGCAAACAGGTGTTGCAAGTTTTAATGATACTGGAACAACTCAAACAAGTTCTAATACTGCAGATTCTGGAAATTTATTTAGAGTTTATTCTGGTGCCTCAGTAACTATACTTTTAACTATATATTCTGGAGCAAATCAAACTGGAACATCGGCTACCCAGACAATAACATACACTCCGCCATTATCTCAAACAACATATGGTGCATGTGAATTTTGGTACACTTATGATACATATGAGTGTTCTAGTATTTATAATAGAGATGTTTCAACTACATATTATAAAAGAAAAGTTTATGTAGACGGGGTTTGGGATGGAAGCACATATGATTATAGTGAATCTGCATGTGCTCCTGCAGCTACCTATGGAAGCTATAAGTTAACTGATGGAAGATGCGGATATACAGCACCAGCTTATCAATATTATTGTACAACAAATTATCGTCAGGCTGGAATTCCTAATGATCAATATACTTCTAGCGTAGATGAATCTGAAGTTGTATGCAATAGCTATAGAACTGTTTGTAGTTATAATAATACTGGAAGTTATCCTTCTGCTTCAGAGCCACCAGCCTGTACTACTACAACTACAACCACTACCACCACCACCTCTTGTACTTGCGTGTATACTGATTATGGAACATATTATTATTCACCACAATGCTGCTCTGCTGGCGCAGCAACTTCAGGGCTTCCATCACAATATTTACCAGTTGGAAACTGTTGTCCAACAATATATAAACCTACGGAGACAACAACAACGACTACTACAACGGCTGGCAGGCCTACGGTTTATTGGCAATGTAATCAAACAGATGTTAGCAATCCAAATAATCCGTGCACATTTGTAGGACAATGCCGACAAGCTGGCAACACATACTTACCTACAGGATGTACATCTTGTTGCGACTAGTATTGACAGGATTTAATATAATTGGTAGAATATCAATATGCTATTAAGTAAAAATGTTATGCATATTATTATGCCTGGTCAAGACCACAATTTTGACCCAAATATACATATGCTTGCTTGTTTTGTGATTGATGATTTAGTTGTTGAAAATGGAATTTATTCTGAAGAGCTATTTAATATGTTTAATAGATCTAACGTTGAAGAAAAAGAACAATATGAAAATGGAGATATTCTACTTTCTCTTATAGATAAAGAAACTGGCGAAGAGCAGTATATGCATTTGGATGAAAGATTGGGTTCCATTATGCTAAGTGAACCTAAATTAATTGAAGTTCCAGAAACAAGTCAATGGGTGACTATTGGTTCAAAATATATAGATGGGGTATTTTATCCATGAAAGAAAAAAACAAATTTGAAAAGTATTTAGAAAAACAAAAAGAAAAAGCAGAGCAAGGTGGAAAAAAAGATGTTAAGCCGTGGGATCTTTTAAATCCAAACGCTGAATATGTAGATAGAGAAATTTCAGAAGCGAGATTTGAGATATGTAAATCATGTCCAGAACTTTTTCAAATGACAAAGCAATGCAAAAAATGCGGATGTTTTATGGCATTAAAAACTAAATTAAAGGGTGCAAATTGCCCGCTTGGTAAATGGTAATGTCTAGCATATTTGTTCAAATTCCAGCATATCATGATCTAGAAATTACTAGAACAATTAAAGATTGTTTAAAAAAAAGTTCTGGAAAACACATTATAAATTTTGGAGTTCATTTAAGTTACTTTAAAAATAATGATATTGATATGCCAGAGGCTTCAAATATTCATTACAGCACCAGTTTAGCCCCAAGCAATATTGGAGTTGGAATTGGAAGATATCTAGCAAATGAATTTTATAATGGGGAAGATTATTATTTACAGATAGATTCTCACATGAGGTTTGAAGAATTTTGGGATGATATATTAATTAATAACTATTTAAAATATAAATCTTTAGGAGCCAATCCAGTAATATCTGCATATCCTGGAGCCTACGAGTACGACGGATTTGAAACAAATATTTTAAATAATAAATCTCATGTTTCGTATACAGACTTTGTTCCAGAATTAAGTTTTCAAAATAACTATGTCCCTCATCAAAGAGCTGTTGGCAACTTTTCTAATAATGTTTTTTCAAAATCAGTTTCGGCATCAGTGGTATTTGGCAGCGGAGACTTAGCGTTAATAAAACCAAATAAGAAGATGTTTTTTTGGGGAGAAGAAATCTTAATGGCACTTAGGCTATATACCCACGGATTTGATATAATGCTTCCAGAATCTCAGCTTTTTTATCATTTGTATTATGACCATTCAAAAGGTTACAAAAATTTAAGAAGGCAAGTTTCTGAAGATTTTCCAAAAGAATGCAGAGATCTGGAAAAAATATCTCAAAATGAACTTGAAAGAATTATCTTTGAAAAGCCGATTGGCGACCAGGAACTAGGCTCAAAAAGAACCTTAGAGGAATATGAGCAGTTTGCTAGCATAAATTTTGCTTTGAAAAAAGTATACTAAATGGTATAATAATGGGAGGAGGTTAATATGACTATTGAACTAACAAATGAAGAAAAGCTAAACATTGTAAATCAACACCTTAAATCTGTTGATTATTCAATCTATGGACTACAGTTAGATCTTATTGAGATAAATTCTACTGCAAATCCAGATGCTTCACAGGTTTCAAATATTAATACTAGAATTACCGCTGCTAACGCAAAAAGAGCAGCGCTTGTCACGGAAAGAGATTCCTTGACTTCAACTACAGAAGAGTAGGAAATAATGGCCGACAGAGTCGACTTAGTGGTTACAGCATTACAGCAACGTATTGGTGAGCTAGTTTCAAATTACGAAACTCAGATTGCAATTTTACGTGCAGACTATACTAATGCTATGGAACAGCTAGCTCAAAAAGAGAAAGAAAAAGATGCTAAATTTGAAGCGGCGGAAGCCTATTCAGAAAAGCTTGATAACCTCACCAACTAATTTCCCTTCTGGTATTGCCGTAAAAACAGAATCGGCAACATATTGGATAAAAGATGGTAAGCGATACAAATTAATTTCAGATAGGGCCGCCCAGTCTTGGTGCTTTACTACGGTATTAGCAACTGAGGCGGCATTATCAGGAATTAAATTAGTCGGTAAATTAGGATTCAGAGACGGGTCTTTGATCAAGAATGTCTCCGATGGTAAAATGTATCTAGTATCACAAAATAAACTAAGACACATTGTAGACCCAGATTCGTTTAATCGATATGGTCTAGATAGGTCAAAATTAGTTGAGGTGTCAGAAAAAGAAATTTTGGCACATGATTTAGGAGAAAACTTATAATGGCAATACCTACATTTAATGATGGCGATCCGATTGATGCTTCAGTAATTCAGTCTTTAGCACAAGAAGTTGCAAAGCTTCAGGCAAGTATTCCGAAGTCAGCAACAGCTGGAACCACAATTAACCTTGAGCCTTCTGGAGCAGGAGACCTTACAGTTCCTAAATTTTTAGCTGGAATATCAGATCAGGTAGTTTTAAAAACTGGAACATGGACTCCATTTACAATTAATATAACTGGATTGGGCGCTAAGCCTAAATCAGTTATACTTACTCAATCATATTCTGGAAAAAATCAAGCTTTAATTTATGCCCCTCAGATTGTTTCTATAAGCGATACATCGGTATCATGCAAGGTCAGATGCGTTGGCGGAGACGCTGCATACGGAGGAACCTGTAGGTTTTATTATATAGCGTTTGCATAGTACCTATTGACAAACCAGTTCTATATGCTACAATTTAGATAATATCAAGGTCACGACTCCGTGACCCTTTTTTACGCAGGGAAGTTAAATGACAAACGATTTAAAATGGATGTTGTCATCCGATCAGCAATTCCCTTATCAAGATGATAAGATGATTGCGCTATGGTTTAAAGTAATGAAGTGGTTTAAGCCAGACGTAGTAGATTATCTTGGGGATACCGATGATCAAGCCTGCTACAGTAAATATACAGAAGGTCGCTCAGCCGAATTTTTGAATTTACATAAAACAGATAGCAAAGATTTAATTGTTCCTATGATGAGGCATGAGGCTAAAGGCGCAAGAGATTTTTATACTAAGACTCGTGAGATGTTGCCAGATGCTCAATTGTTTTCAGCATTAGGCAATCACGATGTTCGTATATTTAATTATATGGATGCCAAGCTTCCTGACTACATGAAGGAAGTAACACCAGAAACACTATGGTCACTAGACTCCCTGGGCTACGAATATATCTATTATAATGAACTACCTAAACGTAGATTCGGAGATGTTCACGTACATCACGGAATTTCTATCGCTGCAACTGGTTCAGTTCGTAAAGATATGGAAGACCTACAAGTATCCCTTATCAGAGGTCACTCACACAGAATCGCTTCACATATGGTAACATATGAACTTAGAAACGGCGGAGAAGGAGAAACACTTCGTGGCTACGAGATTGGTCACATGTGTGATGAAAAGGGTCCAGGAATGAAGTATAGTCAACACCACGATTGGCAAAAGGGATTTGCTATTGCTCATATTGTAAATGACTACCCACATATCCAGATGATCCACATTGCTCCAGACTATTCATGTGTTGTGGACGGGAAGACATTCTCTTTATGATGAAGTGTCAAAGATGTAATGGAAGAGTGTTTATCGATAGGGTATTCTCTCAAAAACTTCACACAGAGTTGTTTTGCATCCTTTGCGGAAAGCGATGGATGATTAATAAAGAAACGAATGCATTCGGTAAATGGCTAGAAAAAACAGACAGGGATTACGCAAAAAGTTCGTCTATTTCTTCTTGAATGGCAAGCTACATAAAGTACTTAAGCTATCAAGAGCAAAAGACGAATTAATTGCGTGGTGCTATCTAGATAAAAAAAGAATGATGTATTCTTATTCTCAGGTAGATAAGAATATGGAAAAAGCCTATACCGTAATAGAAGTCAGTAAAATTCTAGGAAGGCACAGGGTTACTATAGAAGAATATATTTTGCAGGGCAAAATTAAACAGCCTCAAAAAATGTATCCAATTAGTAACCCAGATAGTAAATGGTCTAAGTACATGTTGTCTGAATCGGACATATTGGACATTCATCAATTTATTATTGATGCTGGGCATATTAGGGATCTTCCCTCAAAGTCAGAATTAAAAGCTCTTCTCAAACATAATTTAATATTGTATACTAAGACAGAAGATGGAAAATTTGTACCTGTATGGAAGGCGGAGTAATGGCAGAAACAAGAGTAAAGGTGGATCTATCGTTCACACGCAATCTAGGAAACTATGAAAGCATAAGAATTAATATTGGCGTTGAAGATGATGTTAGAAAAGGCGAGAACGTAGATTCTGCTACAGAGAGGGTTTATACCTTTGTAGAGAATAAGCTTATTGAAAAAACTCGTGAAGTAGAGCAGGAATTAAAGAATGGCAAATGAGAAGCAGCCATATGTTTTAATTGGCCTGTATGAATCTTTATACTTAGAAAAGTATGGCAGAAAACCACGCATCAATAAGTTTCGTGAGAAGTGGGCTATGCAAGACGTAATAGATAGTGTAGGATATGATCGTGCAGTAGAACTTCTTGTATATTATTTTAAAACTAGTAAGTCTGGGCATCCGCTCAACTTCTTCTTTTATAATTTTGATAAGATTGACTATCTAAAGGCAGAGATTGAAAAAGATATTACAAACCGTCGTGTTCTCAGGGAAGCGACTAAGAAGATGGTAGAAGGCGAAGAAGAATGAATACAGAAGCAGAGCTAATATCCGCAGTATGTAAGAATAAGGATATCAGTACACTCCTCGCCGATAATGTGGATGAGATCTTTACATCACATCGTGACATATGGGACTCACTAAAATCTTACTACTATAAGTTTAAGGCTGTTCCAGAAGTTGGTATCTTGGTAGAAAGATTTAAAGATTTTGAGCCAGTAACAACTAAAGGTGAAACTGGATATTATTTAGATAAATTAAAGAATGAATATCTTTCTAGTAAGTTGAAGTCTATTTTAATTCAGTCTGGCTCAGCACTAAAAGAAGATGCAGCTTCTCGTGTTCTTTCAGAGATGCAAAGTAAATTAGCTTCTCTGTCTAAGTTTACTAATCATGTTCGTGACGTTGATGTTACTGATTTAGAAGCAGCAGAAAATCATTTTCTTTCAGTAAAAGAACGTTCTGCAGTAATGGGTGGAAGTCCAGGAATTCTAACAGGCTTTGAAGCTATTGATAAGGCGTATCCTACGGGAATGGCTCCAGGACATTTAATTGTTGCTATTGGCTGGCCAGGAAAAGGTAAGACATGGTTTACTTCTTACCTAGCATGTAAGGCATGGGAGCAAGGCTTTAAGCCAATGATTGTTTCCCTTGAAATGTCTCCTGAGAATATGCGTGATCGTATATATACAATGATGGGCTCTGGATTATTTAGGGCTTCTGATTTCTCAAAAGGAGATGTAGATGTTGACACGTTTAAAGCTTGGGGTCAGAAAAAGTTTGCTGGAAAGAATTCTTTCATCCTTGTATCAAATGAAGGAACAGCGGAAGTAACTCCTGCAACCATTCAAGGAAAGATAGACCAGCATAAACCAGACTTAGTTATTTTAGATTACCATCAACTATTTAATGATAACAAAAGGAGTAACTCTGAAGTAGAGCGTAACCGTAATATTTCTCGTGAGTTTAAACTTCTTGCGGTATCAAATAACATTCCAGTAATAGATATTACTGCTGCAACTGCAGATGATATTTCAGATCAAGAAAATCCTCCGATGATGAGCCAAGTGGCTTGGTCAAAGGCAATTGAATATGATGCTGATATGGCAATGGCTATCCATCGATATCCAGGAACCAATATGATTGAAGTTGTAAGTAGAAAGAATAGACACGGACATGAGTTCGATTTCTATCTAGACTGGGATATTAATCGTGGTGTTATTACTCCGATTTATGAGAACCTACCAGATATTAATAATGACTCACAGAAAAATTAAAAGATTTCAAATAGATGTTCAGTTTCAAGACAATTCTCAGTTAATTAGCTTGAGGCCACAGTATGAAAATTTGTTAATTCAAGACATGAGGGGCAAGGGGTACGTCAGAGTACTTGACATAGATCCAGCCTTTTCGGTAGAATTTACAGGCGAGACATGGAAGTTCTTAATGAGCATCCATGGTGTTTATGTGGGAAAGAAGAAAGCATGGCAATTAGAGGGTATAACACAAGGGAAGTCGATACCACGCACTACACGCCAGCACATATCAAGTCAGTCCTAAAATCAATAGGGCTTGATATTGTTGGAGAGACTGGTAATGATTTCCTATGCTACTGCCCATTTCATTCTAATAGACATACCTCAAGTTTTAGCGTAAGTCGTGAAAAGGGTGCCTTTATTTGTTTTAACCCAGCATGTGGTGAAGCTGGAACATTACAAGAATTAGTTAAACGTGTAATGAGTAAAACAGAGTTTGAGGCAATGCGTTTTATATCATCTAAAGAAGCAGAAGCGCTAGAAAATTTTGATGAACTATTAGCCGAAACAATGGTAGAGAAGCCTGTGTTTGAAGAGTTTTCTACTGATACCCTAAATAAACTTCATGCTGGACTTATATCAAACAATAAAGCTCAAGAGTATTTTAAGTCTCGTGGCATAGATTTAGAATCAATAAAACACTTTGAGTTAGGGTATTCAGAAAATATGAATATGGTTACAGTTCCAGTTCACTCTCCAGATGGGATTGCTATAGGAATTGTAGGTAGATCAATTGAGGGTAAGGCGTTTAAGAATAGTACCAATCTGCCTAAAAGCAAAACATTATTTAATATACATCGTGCCAAAAAAATTGGTGATCACGTTATAATTGTTGAGTCAAGCTTTGATGCAATACGTATCCATCAAGCTGGATTTCCAAATGTTGTGGCAACATTAGGCGGATTCCTATCCACAGAACAACACAATCTATTAAATAGACATTTTAATAAAATAACTATTATGACAGATAATGACCTTGCAGGTAGGGAGTTAGGATATAGTATAGCCAACAAATTAAAATTCAAAGACCTCTTGTGGGCTTCGTATGAATATGGTAAGATATATCCTCATGATGCAAAAGATGCTGGGGACATGACTGATCAAGAAATCAAGGCCTGCATTAAAAATTCTGTATCCGACATGGAATACAGATCTTGGAACTCGTGATATAATAAAAAATACAGATGGATATATACCATCAACTACAGAGGAGAAATAAATGAGTATAGTAAAGGGTCTAAAAGACCTAAACAAGGCACTAGATAAGCCTACATATAGCGGCGACGAAAACAAGGGCCGCTGGCTAAAAATCGAAGATGGCGAAAGTGTAAAGATTAGATTCTTACAGGAACTTGATCCAGATTCACCAACATACAACGATAAGCTTGGTTGCGGATTTATCGCATTAGAGCATACCAATCCAAAGGATTACCGTCGTAAGGCTCTAGATACAATGGAGTCAGAGGGTCGTGACTGGGCAAATGAACAGCATCGCAAGGATCCAAAGGCTGGCTGGAAGGCCAGAACACGCCTATACATTAATGTATTGGTAGACGATGGTAAAGAAGAGCCATACGTTGCAATTCTTTCACAAGGTACAAGCGGAAAAACAATCACCCCTACCTTGATTGAGTACGCTGGCGAGATGGGAAGCATCACAAATTTGATGTGGAGAATCAAGCGTAACGGTTCTAAAACAGATACAAGCTACACAATCATTCCACTAGCAAAGGACGAGACTCCTTTTGATTTCTCTAGTCTGGAATTGTTTGACCTAGAAAAAACAGCAGTACGTCATGTTCCATATGCAGAGCAAGAAGCTTTTTATATGGGCGATGGAAATAATGCTGATGAGTCTTCTGCTACATCTAGCAGCGTAGACTGGTAATATCAAGTTAAAGGCGGAGAATTAATGTCATTCACACATTTGCATGTGCATTCATACTATTCATTAATGGATGGCCTTAATTCTCCTGCCGAACTTGTTAAGGCAGCCAAAGATGCTGGTCAAACAGCACTGGCAGTCACTGATCATGGCACCTTGTCCTCCCATCGTGAAATGCAAATTGCATGTAAAGAGCAGGGTATAAAACCAATATTAGGAGTAGAAGCGTACATATCTCCAACAGACAGATTTGATCGCTCCTCTAAAACAGATAAATCTATTCAGGCTTACAATCATATTATTTTATTGGCTAAAAATAAAAAAGGTCTTGAGAATATAAATATACTCCAAGAGCTTGCTTGGAATGAAGGCTTTTATCATAAGCCACGTATTGATAGGGAGATTCTTAAAGAATATGCAGAAGGTATTATTGTATTGTCTGGATGCCTTAATGGTCTTATTTCTAAGTGTATCGAAAAGAATGAGTTCTCTGAAGCTAAACTTATTCTCAAAGATTTTAAGAAAACTTTCGGTGAAGATTTTTATATTGAGGTTCAGTCTCACAATCCGAAAGAAATAAATGAAGGCCTGCTATCTTTAGCAGATGAACTTAAAATTAAGGCGGTGGCGACAGGAGATGCCCACTTTGCTAAAGAAGAAGACCGTATATTAGAAGAGGCAATGCTTATCCTATCTACATCCCCGAAGGCGGATAAAGAAGCAGACTTTGAAATGTCTCGTCAAATGAAGGATATGTTAGATAGATTTAATTATCTTTATCCAGACAGAAAGATATCATTTGTAGACTATAATCTATTTATTCAGACTAGGGCTGAGATAGAGGCAGACTTTAAAAAATCTGGCATAGATAGAACAGATATCTTTGATAATACTATGGAGATAGCCTCTAAAATTGGAGAATACGATTTTAACAGGGGCTTAGATCTTCTCCCTGTACCCAAGACCAATGCAGACCAGAAACTGGCTCAGATGGCCTTAGAAGGCCTTAAACGCCTATCTCTGGACAAAGATAAGGTCTACATGGACAGACTTCAAGAAGAGTTATCTATAATTAAAGATAAATCATTTGCCTCATACTTCCTAGTTGTAGCAGATATGGTTAACTGGGCAAAAGATAACAATATAATGGTGGGTCCTGGTCGTGGATCTGCTGCAGGATCTCTTGTCTGCTACTCTCTTGGAATTACAGATGTAGACCCAATTAAATATGACTTATTGTTCTTCCGTTTTATTAACCCTGAGCGTAATGACTTTCCTGATATTGATACAGACTTTGAAGACCGCCGTCGTAAAGAGGTTAAAGATTATTTAAAGAAAAAGTTTAAGCATGTAGCTTCTATTTCCACCTACACTTATTTTAAAGATAAGGGTGTAATTAGGGATGCTGCTCGTGTGTTTATGGTCCCATTGTCTGATGTTAATCGTGCAATGAAATCGATTGACACATTTGAAGACTTTATAGATTCGCCAAATACAAAAGAGTTTAGAATTAAATATCCAGAAGTTGTATGGCTAGCAGAGCGCTTACGTGGCAAGATTCGATCCGTTGGAGTTCATGCTGCTGGCGTTGTTGTGGCAAAAGATGACATTAGAAAGTATGCTCCAGTAGAATCTCGTGAAGATGCTCAAGATCAAGTATCTGGAAGAATTCCAGTTGTTGCATATGATATGGATACTGTTGCTGACATTGGGTTGATTAAGCTAGACGCCCTTGGACTTAAAACTCTTTCTGTTATTTCTGACACATTAAAGTCTATTAAAGATCGCACAGGTAAAGATGTTGTTCTTTCAGAACTGCCACTGGACGATAAAGAAGTTTATAAAACCCTTAGCGAAGGGTATACAAAAGGTGTCTTCCAGGCTGAAGCAACACCTTACACAAACCTACTTATTAAAATGGGAGTAGATAAGTTTGAAGATCTTGCAGCATCAAACGCATTGGTTAGACCAGGTGCAATGAATACTGTAGGAGCTTCTTATATTAAACGTAAGCATGGGCAAGAGGCAGTTCAATACGTTCACCCAATCATGAAACCGTTTACAGAAAATACATATGGGGTTATTATTTATCAAGAGCAAGTTATGCAAGCATGCGTACACCTTGGTGGGATGACTTGGTCAGAGGCTGACAAGGTTCGTAAAATTATTGGAAAGAAGAAAGATGCAAAAGAATTTGATCAATTCAAAGATAAGTTTATTGAAGGGGCTGAGAAGCATATTAGCAAAAAGCAGGCCCAACACCTTTGGCATGATTTTGAAGCTCATGCTGGTTACTCTTTTAATCGCTCTCACGCCGTTGCTTATTCTATGCTCTCTTATTATACGGCTTGGCTTAAAAAGTATTACCCTCTTGAGTTTATGTTTTCAATTCTTAAAAATGAAAATGATAAAGATGTTCGTACAGAATATTTAATTGAGGCTAAAAGACTTGGACTAAAAGTTCTTTTGCCACATGTCAATGAGTCAGACATATACTTTTCTTTACAAAAAGATGCTATCAGATTTGGTCTGGCAGAAGTAAAATATATATCAGATAGCATTGCAAATAAAATTATTGACAAGCGCCCGTATTTAGATTATGCTGATTTTATACAGAAGGCTTCTACTAAAGGTAGCGGCATTAATAGTAGAGCGGTATCAGCACTTAACGCAATCGGTGGTGCAGCATTTGAAGACAATGTTAGAAGCGGTAAAGAAAAAGAAAACTATTATGAGTATTTAGGAATACCTACCTTTAACTTAGACCTTCCTCCACGAATTAAGTCTCAAGCACGTCCTATATCAGATTTTGATGATCTGGGAGCATTCGTTATGTTTGGAATGGTAAAGTCAATTAAAAGAGGAACTGGTTGGGCTAGAGTAGAGCTTGTTGATGAGACTGGCGCTATAGGATTATTCCATAATGAGCAAACCACTATAGAGACTGGGCAGATGTATTTTATTTTAGTTGGAGATAATAGAATTGCAAAGTATGTAAAGGTTCAAGACATTAATCCTCAATCTAAAGACACGTTTGTCGACTTTTTATATAGAAAAGAATATGACCTAAATGAAAAAGAATATATTGTAGTGGACTTTACGCCATATAAAACAAAGGCTGGTAAAACTATGGCACATATAGTATTATCAGATAAAGATAAAAATTTAACTAGAGCAATTGTTTTCTCTAGTATGTATAAGATTGCCTTAGCAAAAATGCGTGAGGGAATGAAGTGTCAGGTAATTTTGTCCAAACTGGACGATGGCACCCTGATGATTAAGGAAATAAAATGACAGAAAATGTAGATGGCTTAATTACTTCTATAAGTATGAATCAGGTTTTGATTGCCATTTTAGAAGAATACGGAAAGCTAACTGTTCCTACTCTAAGATTTTTAGATGCAGGATCTATAGATAAAGAATTAGTAATTGATTATGATGAGACTATCCCATCATTTACATTTAGCTTGAGGGATAAAATTGAACAGCAATAACATTTTAACAGAGTACGGACTTGATGCATTAGCGGCAATGCTTCATGAAACAGCAAAAGAAAAGGGATTTTGGGATGGAGAATATTCTCATGACAAAGTTGGCAACAAGCTTGCCCTTGTACATTCAGAAGTTACTGAAGTACTAGAAGCAATTAGAAAATCTAAAGGCAGTGAATATATTGTAGAAGAAATGGCAGATGTTATTATTAGGCTTCTAGATGTTTATGCTGCAATGAGAAACGAAGAGCAGATATTGCATAGCTTAGATGAAATTTTGGAAGCAAAAGTAAATAAAAATAAAGAGCGTCCAAGACTTCACGGCAACCTATTTTAATGATATAATAAGCAGAGAGAAGAAAGAATAATAATGAAACTAGTACTAGATGATATATTGGCAAAGTTAGACCCTAAAACAAGAGCAAGAGTTCAATCAGCAGTAGATGTTAACATAGATAAGCAGGCAACTCCAAGTATAGGTTTAAACCTAGCGTTAAAAGGTGGCCTAGCATATGGAAGGCAGATACTTGTTTGGGGAAATAAATCTGCTGGCAAGTCTTCTTTCTGTTTGCAAATGATTGCTTTGGCACAAAAAGAGGGCAAGACATGCGCTTGGATTGATGCGGAGCATTCTTATGATCCAGCATGGGCAGAACAATTAGGAGTAGATTCTACAAAACTAATTTACTCTCCAGCTAAAACAGTAAATGATATGGTGGACGTTGCTACAAAACTTATGGATGCAGAAGTTGATATGATTGTTGTAGATTCAATTTCAGCACTGCTTCCAGCAATCTACTTTGAAAAAGATGGTAGTGATTTAAAAGATTTGCAAGACACAAAACAAATCGGTGCAGAAGCAAAGGATATGACACATGCGGTTAAAATGCTTAACTATGCGAACAAGAATACGCTTCTTGTCCTTATCTCTCAACAGCGTAATCAATTCGGATCAATGCATGCAAGTCATATCCCAACGGGAGGGATGGCAGTTAAATTCTTCTCCTCTACAGTTATTAAATTATGGTCTTCAGAAGCTGAAGCTAATGCTATCAAGGCTGGCATTAAAGTTGGCGATAAGATTATTGAGCAAAGAGTAGGTAGACCCGTAAATTGGATCATTGATTACAATAAGGTTGGCCCTCCAAATTTATCTGGACAATACGATTTTTATTACCAAGGGGAAACTTTGGGAGTAGATGCAATAGGGGAGACTCTTGATGTTGCAGAAATGTGTGGCATTGTAGAAAAAGGCGGAGCCTGGTATACAGTTAACGGAGAAAGATTTCAAGGACGAGCAAAAGCAGTTCAGTATCTTCGTGAAAATCCAAAGGTAGTTGAAAAGCTACAGGAGGATATCCGTGCCAAATCTTAATGAGTTTTTTTCAAAAGAAAAGATTCAACCACCAGAGTTAGAAAGATTCGGCGGAAAGAAACCGTGTGCTAAATGTGACAAAGATGCGGATGAATATTTTTGGAATGCAGTATCTTTAACCATGACCTGGGAATGCCCAGATGGTCATGAAAATTCATTTAGGGTAAATTAATGTCTGAAAGATCTGAAGTAAAACGTGATGGTGCTAAAGCTCAAAAGAACAGTGGGCGTGGAGACTATCAAAAAGGTGATGCTAAATGGAAACAGTTTGTAGTTGATTATAAAGAAGCCTCTGCATCGTTTACCTTAAATAAACCAGTATGGTCTAAGATCTGCACTGATACCTTTAAGGTAAGCAGAGATATGCATCCAGCATTAAAAATTATTATAGGAACAGATTCCAAGGTCCGTCTTGGAATTATTGAGTGGGCGGTATTAGAAGAACTAATTCAGTTCTGGGAGGATAACAATGGGATCAAGTAATAAAATACCATTTAATAAAACAGTTATTAAAAATGGAAGAATTGTCAGGCTTAGAAAAGATGGCACCGTAAAGGCCGATTTAGGCCCCTACAAAGTTAATCATAAGAAGGCTAAGTAATGAAAGAGATATTATATACAACATTAACTGGAGCAGCAGTAGGAGGAATATTTAGTATTTTTAAACTACCTATTCCAGCACCACCAGTATTTGCTGGATTGATGGGAATTGTTGGGCTCTGGATAGGCTATGGAATTGTTCAGAGGTTCATCTAATGGACCTATTTATTTTAGGAATTCTGATTGGTTTTGCACTGGGATACCCACTTGGTTTGTTTATTGATAAATTAGATAAGAAAGAGAAAGCAAAAAATGGCGGACGATAAAAATACATTAGAGTTAATTAGCTCTATTACAGAGTTTAACGATCTTCATGATTATATGAAAGATGATCAACTGGATAAAGCTTTAGCTATCGTTGTAAAGCTTCTTTTAAATCCAGACGTTCCTTCTGCTAAAGCGCCTTATCTTATTATAGAATTGCAAGCAATGTCTACAAAGTTTTCAATGATGGCTTCTGTATACTCTACGATAGCAAAAGATAAAGCGGGAACAGTAAATAACAATAAAAAGAATATTTATTATTCAGCAAAGGAGTCCATAGACAAACTTGTAGATGCACTTAAGTATGTCGTTAGGTATAGTTCATAATGGGTAGAGATATAGTAAAGAACCTTAAGTTTAAGAAGCACACAGGCAAACACTTCGATCCAGAAAGATTTGCACAGTTGCTTGATGAGTCATACCGAAATACAAAACGTGCAGATGGAGAGATGACCAAGAAGTCATTTAGCCCAAGTTCTCTTGGGTATGGCCACGGAACGTGCCCTAGATACTGGTATATGGCATTTAGTGGTGCAATGTTTATTGATGACAATGATGCAGTTGCTGTTGCTAATATGGCACAGGGAACGCAGGCTCATGAAAGACTTCAAAAACTAATTGCTACCATGCCAGAATTTAGAACAGAAGAAGAAGAAATTGTTAATGAGTATCCACCTATTCGTGGATTTATCGATTTAATTATGGAGTATGATAATGAAACTGTAATTGGTGAAATTAAAACTGCTAAGCAGGAAGTCTGGGATGCACGTCAATCCGAAATGAAGCCTACAGCTAATCACCTTCTACAATTACTTACTTACATGAAATTAAAAAATGCTAAAGAAGGTTTCTTTCTTTATGAAAATAAAAATACTCAAGAGCTAATTGTTATTCCTGTTTCCATGAATGAAAAAAATACTCAAATAATAGAAGAAGCTTTTCTTTGGATGTGCGAGGTTTGGGATAACTTTAAAGAAGGCGATCTGCCAATGCGCCCAGAAGGTGCATCAAAATCTAAGATGCCTTGCACATACTGTCCAATTAAAAAGGAATGCTACTCTGGATTAATAGGAACAGTTCAAATAGAAACATACAAGGTTCCAAAACTATGATATGTGCCAATAAAGAATGCGCTAAAGACTTTGAGCCAAAGACTCATAATCAAAAATATTGTACAGATGAATGCTGCCGTGTCGCTACAAACAGGCGGATTATGGAAAAGTATTACGAAAAAAAGGCTATAAGAAATGGTGCAACTCGTGGTTGCAAAAAATGTGGTGCTCAATTAAGTAGATACAATGAGACTACTTTATGTGCCTCATGTCAGAAAAAAATAGATATAACAAAAAGAACTAAGATAAAGGGCATGATAGATGAAATTAGCTGATCTTGTAAAGACTAAGGCAAACAGGGTATTGGGCATTGATGCTTCAACAAACTCTGTTGCTTTCTGCCTAATGGAAAATGATAAACCATTAAAATGGGGTAAGATTAACTTGGTTGGATCAGATATATATGAAAAAATATATAACGCTAAAGTAAATACTCACGCAATGATTGATGAATTAAAATCAGACTACATTGCCGTGGAAGGTGCCATACTTGTCAGATCACCTGATGCTGTGATAAAATTATCATATGTTTACGGCGTAGTTATTGCTGAGCTTATGGCAAGCGGCTCTAGTGTTATCACTATATCGCCAAGTTCTTGGCAGGCTTATATTGGAAATAAGAATCCAACAAAGGATGAGAAGCAGGCAATAAGAGTAAAGAATCCAGGGTACGCAGACTCCTGGTATAAAAATCAATTACGCAACATGCGTAAACAAAGAACAGTAGATTATTTTAATAAGAAGTACGAAATAAACTTAACAGATTTTGACGTAGCAGATGCATTCGGCATTGCTCATTATGCAAATAAGGTGTTGACAGAAAGATGATTCTATATCCAGATAATGTAGATAATATTGACAACTATTACAAAGCACTGGACTCCTTTTATGTTTATGCTGGAGACGAAGAAGATAAAGTAATTCAAAAGTCTTTAAGAGCTAGCGGAATGTGGGAGCCAGATCTAACCAGCTTTTTAATAGAAACAGTAAAGCCTGGATGGAAATGTTTAGATATAGGTTCTCACAATGGTTATTTTACAGAGGTTATGGCAAGATGTGCTGGACCAACTGGGTCTGTAATTGCGTTTGAGCCATTAAAAAGATTTGTAGATTTATATGAAGAGGGCAAAAAGTTAAATGATTATTCAGATTGTGCACCAATAACAGTAAACTCATTTGGGCTTTCTAATGAAAATAAGTCTACTGAGATACGAATTATTCCACATAATATTGGTGGATCATATATTCCAATTACTGAAAGCTACGAACACCCAGAGTCTTGGGGTCCATATTTAACAGAGCAGGTTGAGTTAAAAAAGCTTTCCGATATCTATGATGAAACTCCAGACATTATAAAATTAGATATTGAAGGATACGAAAAGTTTGCCTTTGAAGGATTTTCAGAAAACACTCTTAAGTGCCAGCTAATAGTTATTGAGCTTGGAAGCAATCAACCCATATCGTTTTTAAATTATTTAACTAAAAATTATAATATGTATAACATAGCTGGTATAAAAACAAACGCTGGCAATGTTATCGGAGAAGACTTTGTCAATATAGTTTTGAGGAAAAAATGAAATTATACCAAAGTCAGACTTGGTTATACCGAAGATATGTCGTACAAAAGAAAACGGTAACTGAGATTGCTGATGAGTGTAAAGTCTCTGCAATGACAATACAGAGATACCTAGATAAGTTTGGGCTAATTAAAAAAAGATGACTAAAGAAGTATGGCTAAATGCAACGGCAGATAATGCTGGAGATCTAATTTTAACTGGATATGATGGAGAGTTTAAAGATATGCCAGTATATAATGAGGTTATTTCATTAACCAAAAGCTCTGAAGGCCATAGCCAGTATGCATTAGATTTTGGATGCGGGGTGGGAAGAAATACCATTGCCTTATCTAAAGATTATAAAAAAGTTGTAGGATTTGATTTGCCTAGCATGATCTCATTAGTCCCAGATGAGAATAAATTAAATAGCATACTGTATACGTCAGACTGGAGCACGGTTAAAAGCTTTAAATTTGACTTAGTTCTTGCCAGTTTAGTATTTCAACACATAGAAGATTCCGAGCTAAATGAATATTTAAATGATATTTCTAAAATGACTGATAAAATAGTTATACATAGTAGAACATGGATAGATCACTCTGAGACAAAGGTCTTGCCAATTCTAGAAAAATATTTTATAATGGAGAGCATAGAGCATACGGCAGATCCAAATAATCCTATAGACGATCACTTTATTGCAGTAATGAGGACTAGATAATGTTAAGACCAGTATTTCAAGATGCACCAGATTTTAAATGTGAAGACCTATACCTTCACTCAGTAGGTGCTCCATCTGGGTCAAAGATTTGGGCGGCATGCCATGAGATTGCCCATATGCTTATTGATAAGAACATATCATATGGAGACTCAGCCTTGAACCCAATTAGAATATTTTCTACGACGGATGCAACAGAACAATTAAAGGTTCGTATTGATGATAAGTTAAATAGGGTAAAGAATAATCAGGGATTTGCAGGAGATAACGATATAGATGATCTCATAGGGTACCTAGTATTATATAAAATAGCTAAATCCAGTTGATTTTTTAGTCGACTAAGAGTATACTCTAAGATATGTCTGAAATAGAATTAGCTGATCATTTTGATCGCATGAATATAGTAGTCTCAGAACTGCTAAAAGGTAATAACCCAACCCAAATTTCTACCCTCACAGGCTTTAAGAGAGCCGAAGTTGTTGAGTTGATAGATGAGTGGAAGAGTGTTGTGCACAACGACACAGCGGCCCGTGAGAGGGCTAAAGAGGCTATCTCAGGAGCAGACCAACACTACGCCATGTTAATTAAAGAAGCGTGGAAGACGGTAGAAGATGCAGATCAAGCTGGACAACTCAGTGTTAAATCAGGAGCCCTTAAACTAATTGCTGATATTGAAGGCAAACGAATAGGAATGCTTCAAGAGGTTGGCTTACTAGATAACGCAGAACTAGCAAATCAAATTGCAGAAACAGAACGCAAGCAGGATATCCTTGTAAAAATATTAAAAGAAGTAACTGCATCATGTCCTAAATGTAAGATGGATGTAGCAAAAAGACTTTCTCAAATTACTGGTATTGTTGAACCAGTTGTACTAAACGAAGAAGAGGCTAATGTATTGTGAGCATGTTTATAAAGAAATGGACACAGACTTGTGTCCAAAATGTGGCCTGCCTACACATAGAATTGATTGGAAAGAAGTAGCAAAAGTACATAAGGAATGGATTGATAGCGGAAAAGCTACGCCGCAGGGTTGGTGGTCTATATAATGGATCTTAATTTTAATGATTTAATTGACATGTTGGATGGCGAAGAGTTTGATGAGCGCCCAGTAGATTTAAGAACATTTGTTACAAGCCCAGAGTATTTAGGACTTCCACCACTTTCTGAATATCAGTATACACTAATTGAAAAATCTTCTCAGGTATACAAGGAGTCTACGCTTATAAAGTTATTTGGCGAAGATGAGGGTAGAAGAATGTTTAAGCAGACAGCCAACGAGGTTGTTGCTCAATTAGGTAAGGGTTCTGGAAAGGACTATTGCTCAACCATATCAGTAGCCTATATAGTATATTTACTATTGTGTCTTAAAGACCCAGCATCATATTATGGTAAACCACCTGGAGACTCTATTGATATTATTAATATTGCTATTAACGCACAACAAGCAAATAACGTATTCTTTAAAGGCTTTAGAACACGCATAGATAAGTGTGCTTGGTTTGTTGGAAAATATACAGAAAAGGCTTCTGAAATTAAATTTAATAAAAATATCACGGTGCATTCAGGCCACTCAGAGCGTGAAGCATGGGAAGGCTACAACGTAATCGTTGTCATCCTTGATGAAATTTCTGGATTTAGCGTAGAGAATACAACTGGTCATGAGCAGGCAAAAACTGGAAGTCTTATATATGAAATGTATCGTGCCTCAGTAGACTCTCGTTTTCCAGATTATGGCAAGGTTATCCTGCTCTCCTTTCCTAGATATAAAAATGATTATATCCAGCAAAGGTACGATGACGTAGTTGCAGAAAAAGAAGTTATTGCTAGGACACATCATTTTAAGTTAGACGAAAATCTTCCAGACGGAACAGAAGGAAATGAATTTGATATAGAGTGGGAAGAAGATCATATAATTTCATACAAGTATCCTAGAATGTATGCGCTAAGAAGACCCACATGGGAAATTAATCCTACAAGAAAAATTGATGACTTTAAAGTAGCATTTTATAAAAATGCTCCAGATGCCCTAGGCAGATTTGCATGCATGCCGTCTGAAGCAATTGATGCATTCTTTAAATCAAGAGAGAAGATAGAAAAAGCTTTCAGTAATATGGCTTTGGCCGTAGATAATTTTGGAAGATTTGAAGACTGGTTTGCACCAGATCCAGATAAAGAATATTTTATTCACGTAGACCTTGCACAAAAACATGACCATTGTGCGGTTGCAATGTCTCATGTACAAAAGTGGGTAAATGTAAAGGTTACTGACACCTACTCTCAGCCAGCACCAATTGTAGAAGTAGATGCAGTTAGGTATTGGACTCCTACTCCAGACAAGTCTGTGGACTTTACAGAAGTTAAAGATTATATTCTTTCATTAAGAACAAAAGGATTTAAGATACGTGTGTGTACTTTTGACAGATGGAACTCACATGATATGATGCAGCAGCTTAAACAGTACGGTATTAATACAGAGACTTTGTCTGTTGCTAAAAAGCATTACGATGATATGGCAATGGTGGTAGCAGAAGATAGACTAAGTGGTCCAGCAATTAAATTATTGATAGATGAATTATTGCAATTAAAAATTATGAGAGATAGGGTTGATCACCCAAGAAAAGGATCTAAAGACTTGGCGGACGCAGTTTGTGGTTCTGTTTATAATGCTATAAGCAGAAGTAGACCACAAAATAATGAAACAATAGATATACATACTTATGATTCTTTAAAATGGGATAGAGAAGAAGAGGATACTATATCAACAAATATGATAAGGCCACCAAGAATGCCACAGAACTTATCAGATGTACTAGAGGGAATGGAAATCGTATGAGTATATATCAAGAAAAAGCTAAAGAATGTAAATGTTGCGGAAAACATGTTCCACTTCCCACAACGCTAAAAGAGTATGGTGGCATAATGTTATGTCCCACAAGCTTTGCAAATGTAATAGAATATAAAAGATTATGGAAGTCTCTAGGATCTAGACCAGCTGGTAATATTAGAAAACATTTTTCTGAATATGTACAGCAAATAGTTGAGACAACCATTGACAAAAATGAAGACGGCACGTTACAATAAGAACTTGGCAACAGTAGCCAAGTTGGTTAAGGCCCCGAACTCATAATTCGGCTATCGTAGGTTCAAGTCCTACCTGTTGCACAAAGGAGAAACATGCAAGAGCCAGATGAAAGCGATGAAAAGCTAGCTTATTATTTAGAAGTCGGTGCCGTAAGTCTTGAGGGCATGGATGAAAATGGGGAAATGATCTATAGCATAACCGAACTTGCTAAAGAGATAGCCCCAGAACTATGGCAGTCTCATATAGAGTACGTAGATAGATCATTAATGGAATTATATGAACAAGGCTTAGTTGAAGTAGAGTATGATGAAAATTTAGAAGCCACACTTCATCTTACAGAAGAAGGACATAGGGTGGCAAAAGAAAAGGGCCTTGTTGAGATGGATTTCAATAGGGATATTCCAAACGATTAATTGCAGGGTAATTAATTTTTTGATATAATATATGTGGGTCGCCGTAAGGGGCCCACACAAATTAACTTATTCGCTTGAAGGAGGAATAAAATGGTAACAACACATTTCGCATGGGACCTTTTTAAGGACCCATTTTTTATTGGATTCGATAGGGCTCTAGACACATGGAATCATGTTCAAA
>JACCDW011372455.1_pt1 | contig 44593 bp, 50 predicted proteins | sample 7449781 | NCBI WGS metagenome assembly JACCDW01 (sample SAMN15323449, study PRJNA562643) | freshwater metagenome | isolation source: river surface water | place: USA:Blue River Watershed | collected 2017-08-18
AATCTTTCTCTGTTGTGTAAACACCTGGAGATGCATAAACTTTGTTTGCCATATTTAGTTAATTTTATTTATTATTTAATTTTACTTATTGATAAATATCTTATTTTTTACCAAAAAACCGCAGGATGGGTTCATTTTAAAAAAAGTTTGATTATTTTTATGTGTTTTCAGTTATTGTGAATGTTCTACTTATTGCTGGTGTCACTATAAAATCATCAGGATCTAGAATAAACCCTTGAAGATTAAACGTATATAATTGAACATAAAACCTTTTATTTGTCAAATCAGTTACTTGACTTTCATCTGAAGTATCCTCTAATACTATAGGTATATAATGACCATTAACAACCGTATAGGCTTGTCTACTTTGGAAGTTTTTGAGAACTATTGTGTTAAATTTATTAAGTTCTTGTTGTCTGTAGGCAAATATTCTTACGGAATACATTATATCTACTGGTATTGGTTGAGGTATTTGGTAAATGTCAACACCCTTTCTATTTCCGTCCCAGGTAGGAACTTCAGCATATGTGTAATGTCTACCAGTCGGTATGTTATAAATTAGAGATGGGTTCGTACCATATTTTGTATCTGGGTTTCTAACGATATTAACAAAAGGTATTTTAACATTTTTATATTCGTCAGAAAATTTCCAAGTTTGTGAAAACTCGTTCCAGGTTTGGATACCCATCATAAACACAGGGACTTCTTCACCGTCAACCGATAGTTTTAAATTATTTTTTACGAAATCTTTAAAACCTCTATCTAAGTCAATATGTAGAACACCTTTTGGTAGATACGTATCCTTATCGATAATTATATCCTTCATATTCTCGGCGGCACCGCTTTGCATTGAATATGGGTATTCGATATTAGCGCGATCTCTCGTTATGTTAATATTTTTTTTAAATGATCCAGGTAGTGCCATAATTATATACCATTAAATAGGTTAGGATCAACGTTTGTACATTTTATCCTTCTGAAATAACCTTTATAACCAAAATGTGTACTTGGGTTATCACTGTTTATTGTATCATCATCAAAAACACTAAAATATTTAAAATTACTTTCTTTATCAGCGTAGCCAACAATATCACCGTAACTTATCTCTACGTTTTTCTCATCCAATTGTTTTTGTAAAACAGTGAACTCTAAATTACCGTAATCTTGGTACCTCATGTTACCATTTGGGGAGTATGATTTGTTTTCACCGTTAGATAAGTTTAATATAACCTTAAGCTCAACAGGTGCTTTAAATCTAACATCCCTGGTATTACTTTCCCAATACACGTCATCAACTTGGGTATTAACCCTATCAATTCTAAATAAAACAACGGTGAAGTTCATATCTTCCTCGATTAGTTCTGTCGCCATATCTAATTCAAGTCGAAAATCCTCTTCATCATAGAATCTATTCAACCTAGTATTCGGTATTCTAGTTTTTCTTTCCATTATCCTTTCTATATAAATACATTCATTTGTTAATGAATTGACTTTGTCATAAAAATTTATTATTATTGAATAATAATAAATTCGAGGAATTAAGTAATATAATGCAGTTACCAATAGAGAAACGTGCTTTAGATATATTAAAAGTCTATAAAGGGACTAACGACTATATTTTAGGTATACAAAAAACGTACTTTACTAGTAAGAGTTTTATACCAACGAAAAAACAAAGCGACTACATTGTTAGGAATGGTAATGTGGATCCGATCGTTGTTAATAAAATATTCGATATAAGTATGACTTGTAGAGCTTTTGTGGCCGAACAATTAAAATTAGATTTTATACCAGAACAAGTATACATTAACAAACTCCTTAGTAGAAAGGATGATTTTTTACATATTTGGGGTTGTTTTGAAGAGGGTTGTGGTAAATACTACTCCTTTTACATGTTAAAAGATTGTATAAAACAAAGAAAGGAAGAACCTGTAATTGACCCAAGTAAATATGAAAGGGATCCCAAACCACACCAAATAACGGCGATAAAAAAATTGTTGATGAATGATAAATTTATCTTGGCTGATGAGATGGGTTTGGGTAAAACAACTTCAGCTATTATTGCCGCTATGGAAGGTAATTTTAAGAAAATATTAGTTGTTTGCCCAGCGTCATTAAAATTAAATTGGAAAATAGAGATATCAAACTACGATTCACCAGATAATATTTCTGTTGTCGATGGAAGTAATTTAACAGTAAAGAAGTGGACAATTGTTAATTATGATATTTTAAAGAATTTTCACCATTTACCAAGACGTGGTGTGAAGGTTAGTGATTTACCTGTTTCTCCGATCGATTACCATAAATTCGATTTGGTCATTGCAGACGAAGCGCATTACCTTAAAAATGCTGCTTCAAATAGAACTAAAATTTTTAATGACTTTGCTAAAAAAATACCAGTAAGGTGGTTATTAACTGGTACACCAATCACTAATAAACCAATTGATTTTTATAATCTGTTATATTTGTGTGATTCACCAGTTGCTGCTAACTGGGTTGGTTATGTTAAAAGATACTGTGCTGGTAGACAGTTTAACCGAAAAGGTACTAAACAAAAGTATTGGGTTTGTTCTGGATCATCAAATTTAGATGAACTTAGAGAATTTTCGTCAGACGTTATTTTGAGAAGAACTAAAAATGATTCGATTGATTTACCTCAAAAAACCATCAAACCTGTATATCTACCACTTGAATTTTCAACTAGTTACAATAGTTATATCGCTGAGTATGAGGCTTGGGTTGAAGAAATGGAAGCTGTTGGCGAGAAACCTAGCATAACCGATCACCTAACCAAGTTAATTAAAGTTAGACAGTTGTTATCATACGATAAGATACAGCATACAATAGATATGGCCGAAGAAATTATAGAGAATGGCCAAAAGGTAATCATTTTCAGTTGTTTCTCAAACACAATCAAAGAACTTATGGCACACTTTGGTAAAAAAGCCGTAATGATTGATGGGTCAGTGTCTAAAGAAAAACGTCAACAAGCCGTTGACTTATTTCAGAATGACGATAAAATAACGGTGTTTTGCGGTAATATTGTTGCTGCTGGGGTTGGATTAACTCTGACTGAGGGTAGTGTTGTTATATTTAATGACCTAGATTGGACACCAGCTAACCACATGCAAGCTGAAGACAGGGCCCACAGGATTGGTCAACAAAATAAGGTACACATCATCTATCCTTTATTTGATGAGACTTTAGATATTATCATGTATAAAGCGCTCCAGTCTAAAATGAAAACTATCGGTACAATCATGGGTGACTCACCTATTGAAGATATTTCGGTTGGTAAAGAAGTTATTAGTAGTTTGAGGCGTTAGTGTTGTAGCAAAAAGCTGACTCTAACGTCTCTTCTTTGTGCGGCAATGTCACTGTCACCTGTTGGTAAAACAATAACATTATAAAGATAATCTGAGCTTTGTTCTGGTGGTAACTCGTCATTAAAAGCTAATGTCTCATAAGGTACGTTATATTTAACACTTATTAGATTTTTTAATCTCTCTTTTGAACCTTCATCTTTAAACATAGCCTTACCCTTTTCATCCTTAACATAAGAGGGACCATCTTTAAGGAAAATGTCTTTAAATAACTCTTTTGGTACTATTTTAGAAATCTTAGCTGATTCGGTATCAACCTTAGCTGTTTCTTTTTTGTTAGCGTCATCAGAAAAATTCATAACAAAGTTAGGGTCAGCAATATTAGCTATATCACCCATCTTAGTATAGGCGTATGATTCGATATTATAACCAGCTTTAACTAATTGATTTGTTACGCTAATTGCGATGTCGTAATATTTTTTGGCGAAGAAGTCACCAGCGTCATTCCATCTGATAACCAATTTTATATCTTTACCCTCTTTTCTTGAATCTCTTTTTATCTTATAAGCCAAAGGATCCAATTCATCCATAATAATATTCTCATACTCTTCTGGATCGTTTAATAATAGATTTAGTCTTTGTATGTATTTTAGATTCTTACCATCATTCATGATATAAAAACCTTTTCTAGCGTAGCAACTAACTGCGCACGAACCAGCACCTGGGCAAGTGTTTATAGTAAAAAACTTACCATTATCAATATCGTAGATTATACCCCTTAAAGCTGGAATACCTGTGTTAACAGTATATTGGAACCCACCAGTATCGCTTTTTTCCATTTTAGGGTTTCTGTCGAATATCTGTTTTGGTTTAGTTGTTATCTCTTTAATAAAGTGTTCAACATCAATATCACCATCAGCTAAAGGTAAATTACCTCTACTAATTATAGGGGTGTTGGCATCTATTTTCTCTCTATCCTTACTAGACTTGTTTAATCGGCTTAACTGATCATTTAACATTTTAACAACCATCTCTGGTGATAAGCAAGTTTTTTTAACATCACTAAATTCTTCATCCCAGTCAACCTCATTAATAGAAGCCGACTCGTTTAATCTATAGTTGTATAACTGCTTAAATCTATCTAAAGATTCACCAAATTTGTTATTTATCATACTGTTTGTTTATTTGAAAGTATTTATAATAAATATTAACAAGATGAGAATAAATCCAACTGAAAAACAAAAAATCTATAAACAAGCCAAACATAGGCTTGGCGCACCGATTAGGAAAATACAATTAGAGGAAGAACAAATGGACTCCCTACTTGAGATTGCCGTTGAAGATTATGTTGAGTTTATACACAACTGGTTAATTGAGCACCAGTGGCCAAGTTTAATCGGTTTAAATATCACAGAAGCTGATTTAACAAGAGCTTTTTTATACAGAACTTTTGATCTTGTAACACAATACACATATTCGTACTCAAAAATAGTTGGTTTGGGTGCTGGTGAAGGTGGATATGTTCTTAAAAAAGATTATATAGAACTTGTTAAGGGGCAACAAATGTATGAAATACCAGCCAATAGAGAGATCAATGAGGTTCTTTGGTTCACACCAGCGGCTTTAGATCAGTCGGTTATTGACCCATTTTTAGGCGTTTGGAATAACCAGTTTGGTGCTGAGTACATGGGCCTTGGTAGTTATTACATATTACCAGCGTTTGATATTTTAATGAGATCAACGGATAGAAATTTAAAAAACAGAATGATCCGCTCTGAGTTAATTTATAAAATCACAAATGCGCCAGATGGCAAAAAATACGTTCACTTAATGAACACCCCAGGTGGTAAGTTTGATTTTAGAGGTGCCATGGTTGACCAAGGTAAAGTTTGGTACTGGTATTATGATATTAACCCTGAAACAAAAGATGACTGTTTGGCCAGAAATAAGGATATTATTAGATCACCAATGGATGTTCCTTTAGATAATGTTGATTTTGACGACTTAAATGATCCAGCAAAAACTTGGATTAGAAGATACTTTGTGGCCTTATGTAAAGAAACATTGGGTAGAGTAAGAGGTACTTTTGGTGGTAAGATACCAGTACCAGACGCCACAATGGAAATTGAATACCAATCTTTATTATCAGAGGGTAAAGATGAAATGATAACCCTTAAAAAAGAATTGGAAGATAGAATGCTTAAATTAAACCCATTGGAAATTTTGAAAAGAATGTCAATGGAAGCCGAAGAAATTAACAAAGCGCTTAAATATAGAGCGTTCCAGAAACCTTTTAGAGTAATATAATGTTTTATACAGAACTAGATAAGAGCGAATATTTCGATTTAACGATAACAAAAGATTGTAGAGATTTTTATCGTGATTACAGTGAATGTCATTTAATTGATATTGACGTAACAGAGGGTTTATGTAGTAAACCAGGTATTGTACAACAAACAAATGTTTCGTTAGATTATATAGGTCTTAATGGTTATGATAACTTCTTTATACCGAATGGTGATAGTACAATTGATCCTGAGATAACATACGTTGTCGAAAGTGGGGACACTTTTTGCTTTCATGAAGTTTCTGGCTATACTGGTCAATTTACGTATGAGATTGATCATATGAAGATTGACAACGGTAAATATTACAACCAATTACTTGGTGGGTTCTATCAAGGATTCTACAAAATACATAAACAACCAGTCGAATGGTTCCCAACCAGGGGTAGAAAAGGTTTTAGTGTTAATATGCTACTCCATTTCCCGATGATAACCACGGGTGTTACAACTGGTGACACAACTGGTGTAACTACTGGTGTAACTACTGGCACAACAACAGGGACAACCTTAAATGATATGTTTACTGGTAACACAGGGTTTATATTCTACATTGGTACCAGAGCTGAAAATAAATACGCCGATAAAACAGTTGTAGAGGTTAAGAAACTAAATGATAACTACTCAATAATACCAAAAGAGTTACAAAACATATACACCTACAACGGTATGGTTACTCTAAACGGTTTTTCTAAATACATCGGGTATTTCAATTACTACAACGGGTTAATGTATACTGGTAGAAGGTATACCCCACAATCACAGGTTTTACAATATCACCAAGAGTATTCTGATTTATATTACAATGCATTTGGTATCAGAATAACTAACGATGGTAGAATAGGTTACAGGACAATATACCCAACAGACATATGTTATACTGGTGAAACACAAGAAGTTAGTGGTATAACAACAAATTCGTTTATTTTGCAACCAGATGATCCTTGTGTGAATCACACGGTTTCTTTAATTGTAACAAAATATTTCACAATAGAAGAAGGTTATACCAAAAAACCAGTCATAGACGTAAACGAAAAGAAATTTTTGCATGTTAGCGCTGTTTTTGAAAGAGATTTTGCGTATAGAGACTCCTGTGAATTATTATATGGTAAATATAGGAGAGGTACTCTATCAATATACATAAACGGTTTCATGGTTCTAAGACATTATGATTTTGTTGAAGTCACCCCACACGAATTAGACGTTGATAGCACATACCAAGAAGGTGTACCTTTTAACATATCGTTTGGCGGTGGTACTCAAAACTTATTGGATGCACTTTATTTAGACGACACCAAAAAGATTAACACTGTTCTTGAGAAATTTTTTGCGGGAACATTTATGGGTGGCGTTAAAGACTTCCAAATGTATTGCGTACCTTTGTACAGTGTTGAGGTTAAAAAGATAGTCAATAGTATGGCTAATATTTATAATTTAACCACAATAAAAGGTGGTAGAAAGATATTTATTAATAAATTATTCTAATGGTATTCAGTATAAGACAAAATTCAACATTACCCATTTTGAAAATGAAAGTTTTCAGAGATGGCCGTAATGATTTTAGACGTTTCGAAGAATTAATCGAGAACTGTGTAGCAACATTTGCTATGAAAGACGAAAAAACAGGGGTTTATAAGGTTGCTAATAAAGAAGCTAAGATTGTCTTGGAAAACCCTTGTGATGAAAACGGTAACAAACATTATATTGTAACATACCAATTCACGAAAGATGATACTGATAAACCAGGTATATTTTTAGGTGAGTTTAAGTTAACACTTTTTGATTTAGCGGACCCAACATCTGTTTATGGTGAACTTATCGCGCCGATACAAGAGGAATTATACATACACATATTAGACTCATTCATTAAAACGGATATCGTTTAAAATCAGTCTTTTAAGTTTTTTTCGTAAAAAATTTCACTATTAATAGATTTATTACTATATTTGTGCCAAAATAATAAATTATGGCCGAATATAAGATTTCGCTTGAGAATATAGAAAAGTTCCTTAACGGGCATGACGATGAGAAATACATCGTAAATGTTGAGTATGACGCGGAAACTAATTTAATCCATAAGATAAAACAAGACCCAGAACGTGGGAATTACATTGAAACAGAGCCTTTGTTGGCTTTTATGTGGATAAAGAACCTTAATAAAATTAAGGAACTAACAAATTTTTACGGAAACAGCGACTCAAAGATCAAAGCAGCTAGAAAAAAATACGGCATTGATATTAAAGCTCTTGAGCACGGAGATCACCCAAAACTTATGGAAGGCTATAAGTATCTAGTTACATGTACGCAGGGTAATGAGAGAATGAAAGCTTTCTTTAGAGAGGGTGGTATCTATATTTACGACACGAGACATGATATTAAGTCGCATTTCCTAATGATTCCGCCAGTTGAGCAATATTTTATACACACTGGTAAACGATTATTTAAAGGTTTTGAGGAGTATGATGACATCCATAAATTTATATTCGACTTAGAGACGACAGGTCTTGATCCGCAAACCAGTCGAATTTTCTTAATAGGTATTTACACCAACAAGGGTGTTGAAGAGATTATACCAATCGAAGACAACGATGAATCGGAAAGACAAGGTATAATTAAATTCTTTGAGAGGATTAATGATATTAAACCGACAATTATTGCTGGTTATAATAGCGCAAACTTTGACTGGCCATTTTTCTTTAAAAGATGTGAAATTCTTGGTTTGAATATAGAGGAAATCGCTATTACTCTTAAGACTGGTGAGTTGATAAACAACAAACAATCGATGCTTAAATTGGGTAATGAGGTTGAAGATTATACTCAAACAAATATGTTTGGTTATAGTATTATCGACATAATGCACTCAGCTAGGAGAGCCCAAGCTATTGATTCTAGTATGAAGTCTGTTGGTTTGAAATACGTATGTAAGTACAACAAAATTGCTAAGAAAAACCGTGTTTATATTCTTGGTGACAAGATTGGTAATACTTGGTACTCAGATAAACCTTATTACTTTGATGATCGAGATGGTGGGTACACAACAACAAAGCCAACAATCGAGTTCATGGATACCATAACAAGAGAATATGTAAAACAAAACCCAGATAAGATATTTGTTTATGGCGATAATGAGTTAAGAGAAGGTTATGGTGGCCAAGCCAAAGAAATGCGTGGAGAACCAAATACTGTTGGCATCGTCACAAAGAAAAAACCTTACATGACTGACGATTCTTTCTTTAATGATAATGAGTTTGATAGTAACAAGGTCAAAATCAACGAAGGGATTAAAGAAATAATACAACACCTAAAAAAAGGTAAGACTGTCGTATTCCCAACAAATGTTCCTGGTAGTGGTCTTTCTCAATTGAAAATGAGAGCACCAAAAACTTTTAATTTTTTGATGGACACTTATAGAGCTTTGAGAGCTTATGTTAATTCTATTCAAGAGGTTGATGGTAAATATATTGTTGAGCGATATCTTATTGATGACTTATGGGAGACAATGGAAGTTGACGCGGTTTACAACCAATCGTCCTTCTTATTGGCTAAACTGGTACCAACAACATATCAAAGGGTGTCAACAATGGGTACCGCTGGTCTTTGGAAGTTACTTATGATGGCTTATTCATTCGAAAATGATTTGGCCATACCTATTCCAGATACAAAAAGAGATTATACTGGTGGTCTATCGAGATTGTTTAAAGTTGGCTACTCAACCACGTTAAGAAAGATGGACTACAATTCACTTTACCCAGCTATTCAGCTGGCTCACGATGTATTCCCAAGTGTGGATATTAACGGTGCGATGAAATCGATGTTAAAGTATTTCCACACCGAACGTTTTAAGGCTAAAAAACTATCTGATAAATACAAAAAAGAGGGTAATTACCAGTTGGCCGACAAATATAAACGTAAGCAGTTACCACTTAAGATCTTCATTAACTCGATGTTCGGTGCCCTCGGCGCGCCTATGGCCTTTCAATGGGCTGAGATCGATGTGAGTGAGCGAATTACTTGTACGGCCAGACAATACTTGCGACTTATGGTTAAATTCTATACCAAAAGAGGGTATGAGCCATTGGTATTAGATACGGACGGTGTTAACTTTATGGCCCCTAAAGAAGGTGAACCATTCACATATGTGGGAAAGGGTTTAAATGACGAGGTGGAAGCTGGTAAAGAATATACTGGTGTTAAAGCTGTTGTGGCTGAATTTAATGACACATACATGCGAGGTGAAATGGGTCTCGGTTTGGATGGTATATGGCCAGCAACAATTAATTTATCTAGAAAAAACTACGCTTTGTTAGAGGATGACGGTTCAGTTAGTTTAACTGGTAACAGCATCAAGTCAAAGGCTATGCCGTTATATATTGAGGAGTTTTTAGGTAAAGCTATGAAGATGTTATTGAATGGACAGGGGTATGAATTTGTACAATATTACCATGAGTACGCCGAAAAAATCTATAACAAACAAATACCTTTAGCTAAAATCGCAACAAAAGCCAGGGTTAAAAAGTCGATAAACGATTATATAAATCGAGGCGGTGATAAAAACGGTAAACAATTGGCGAAACAAGCGCACATGGAATTGGCTATTAAGCACAATTTGAGTGTTAATCTTGGCGACACCATCTATTACGTTAATAACGGTAAAGTTAAATCACACGGTGATGCGCAAGAGGATAAAAACGGTAACATGTATGCGTCTTTAGTACCAAACGATATTATAGAAAACAAACCAGATTATATAGGTGAGTATAATGTACCTAAATATTTGGATTCATTTAATAAAAAAGTTGAACCCTTATTGGTTGCCTTCCCAAAAGCGCATAGAAGTGAAATCCTAATCACCAAACCAGAGGATAAGAAAATGTTCCTTAAATCCGAGTTGGAGTTGGTTAATGATGAGCCAGATGATATTGCGGATCAGGATACTTTATATGAGTTCTACACACCATCAGCAATGGAAAAAGAATTCTGGGCTAAATTAAATTATGAACCAGATTATTGGTTTGATGACAACATAGTCTTTAAATTACCTGGGTTTGAAGAAGAAATTCCTGTTTAATTGAAATATTACTTAAATTACCGATATTTATAGATAAAATATCGAATGGAAAGTAATAAAGACATTAAGGAATTTATTGATTCTGATGGTGATATAATCAAAGGTGATAAAAAATACATTGATTATACCGCTACCACGCATGATACAACAGACGCTACTATTCTTAAGACAAGACAACCTTTTGTTTTTCAGAATTATAGAAGATATTATGGTGAGTCAACGTTACCTTTTAACAAAGAGGCTGACAAACATAAAGATAACCCTGAGAAGTTTTATGAATATCTATACGAGAAAGGTATGGAGCATACTTTTGAGGATTATTTTCTTGAAGCTAAGCCTAGAATGAAAGATGTTAAACCAGCTGATCCTAAAGAAGAGTTAAAAAAGGTTGCCAAAGAGAAAGCTTTTAAAATGTTGGAAGATCTTTTATCTAGAAAAAATGAGGGTGATAAATTAATCCCTAAGGAGTTACCTACAATCGAAGAAATTAAAGATAAAGAAAACCTAATATTGGGTAAATTTGATCAGTTAATCGAGTTTTTTAACGAAAACATGAATGAAGCTGAAAAAAAGGTTTTGCTTTCATATTTTGAAAAATCATTAAGAAATGCTTAACGAACCTAACTTTTTATATGAAGAGAACGCTAAATTAATTGGTAATCGATATGATATACCAGAGGAAGTCTTGCACCATATAAAAAACGTTTTAAATAAATTCGGTGACCAAAAAACTGTTAAAGGGTATAAGAGGGCCAATCATTTATTAAACAACCCAAATCAACCATTTGTCAATTTAGTTATGATCAAATCATATTTTGATAACGTTGATAGAGATAATATTAACCCTGTTGAGTATGAACTTAATGGTGGTGACATTATGAACACTTGGGTTCAAGAACTAATAAAAAACGAAAGGGCTCGTGTAAACGGTACCAAAGTTGCAAGAACCAATGCTGGAATGGATGGTCAATTCAGAAAAGATTCTGAAGGTGATGATTTTGATACCAGCTTAGATGATAGAATCATGGATACACCAGATCTAATGACAAATAGTGCGTTATTGGAAAGTGTTACTAGAATAAAAAATTTAATAAATAAACTTTAATTATGGCTGACAATATTTTAAAAGTACCAGCGTCTGAACAATTAAGACAAGTGGCTTCTCAAGAAAGAGAGGGTAAATTAATTCCGATTAATGAATATAAACCAAACTCTTTTGAGTATAGTGCAACAAACCCTAACGCATTATCAGATGGTGATGAAAAAGGTAAAGGTGATATCGGTAACAAAACAGATGTTGAGGAAAGATCGAAATTAATCGCGGTTAATAACTACAAAGAAAATAATACATATCCAGACTCATCTGTTGTTTAATTTTAAAATTATATGCTTATAATTGAAAACGCGGGCGATGATAAGCTTAATATGCTAAGATATGCGATCGAAAACAAATATGAGATCGTATTCTGGTATAGGGGTGTCAAAGTTAGCGACCCAAACGAAAAAAAGTACACTAAGCAAAACTATAGACGTGTACAACCAGTTGCTTTAGGTAAGAGTAAGGCCACTGGTAAATGGATGCTTAGAGCATACCAAACGGTTGGTGTTACTAATACGGCAAACCAAAAGTGGAAAACATTTCTTGTGGATGAAATTAAAGATGGAACTGTAGAAATACTATTTGATTCAACTGGTAAAGAACTTAAAACTTTCGACCCACAATCAGGTTATAGAACAGACGGGTCCGATAAAAAAATGGATGGTGATAAAGCTATTTCATTTGTTAATGTTAGTAAACCAGCTGGGTCAAAGGATCCAAATTTTAAAGACCCTAATTATAAAGCACCAGCCCCAGAAAATAAACCAGAAGATGAGGAGAGCGTTGAAATAAATGAAACCCACAGTTCTGGATTTTTAAAATGGATATATAAAATATATGGATAACCAAGACAAAGCGAGTATTTTGGCACAAGGTATTGCCAAAGCTAGACAGGTAATGCAGAAAGTTGAAGCTAATACTGGCGGGACTAGTATGAGTCAACAACCACAAATAAACAAAGCTATGTACTCTGATGACGCCCCAGAGCGTGAACCAGAATATCTTAGTGAAGCTGAAATGATGGCTAGAACTAGATCAGCTGGCGGTAACGCACCTAAAAATACTATGAAAAATTTAAGTACATCTAAAATGCCTAAAGAGATATTACAATCTTTTATTGAAAACCCTATCGTAGATCCTACAATACCAGTTGGTATGGATAGTTTGATGGAAAAGGTCGCTCAGGCGCAACCTAAAATGAAACATATTCAAGAAACTGTTCAGCAATATGATAAACCAACGCAAAGAGAACAACAACCAGCTCAACAACAACCAGTAATGGATGTCCAATTAATTGAGTATATCATTAAAAAGACTGTTGAAACCGTTCTTGAGGAACAAGCTAAAAAAACCAGTATTGATGAGAATTTCCAAATTAAAATCGGTGATAAAGTTTTTGGCGGTAAACTTAATGTTTTAAAAGAAAATAATAACAAAACAACAAAGAAATAAAAAAATGGAAAACAACGTAATTAAATTCTGTAAAAATAAATGTTGCCCAGTGGTTGAAGTTCAACCAGATGCAATTGTTTTAGGTGATAAAAATGGACCAGAAGGTGTAACAACTTGGACAAAAAATCAGTTTGCTGATTTTGTTGAGGCTGCTAAATCTGGTAAATTTGACGAAATCGTTAATGAAGTAGAAAAATAATAATTTTATTATAAAAATTTTTAATAATGAGGGTTTGTTTACCCTCATTTTTTTTGTATATTTGTTGTATGGATAAAATAATAGTGACCGTTATTGGTGAAATGTGTACTGATAAATTTATTTATGGCGATGTTACGAGACTTTGTCCAGAGGCACCAGTACCAGTACTAAACCCATTTAGGGTTGTAGAAAACCCAGGTATGGCTGGTAATGTTGTTGAGAACATTAAAGCTATTAATAGTAATTGTGAGGTAGTTTTTATATCACAAGAAAACGAAATAACCAAAACAAGATTTGTTGATGATAAAAGTAATCAAATGATTGTTAGGGTTGATGAGGGTGAGGACAACATAACCCCACTTGTATTAACAGAAGAATTAATCAGTAAAATATTATTATCTGATATTGTGATTGTTAGCGACTACAATAAAGGTTTTTTAACTGATGATGTTATATCTAAAATAGCTTATTACGCAAAGATGTCTATTTTGGACAGTAAAAGAAAAATGTCCAGTTTGTTTAAACAGTTTGATTTCATCAAGTTGAATAAAAGTGAAAGAGATTCACAAAGTAAATCTGATATAGAGGGTTTAAACATAATAACAACTTTGGGTAAATACGGTGCTGAATTTAATGGGGTCATTTACCCGTCAAAAGATCCTAGAGACACTATCGATGTTAGCGGTGCTGGCGATACCTTCACATCCGCTTTCATATTAAAATATTTTGAGACAACCGATATTGAGAAGTCCATAGATTTTGGTAATCTAATGGCTTCTAATGTTGTGAGTAGAAGGGGTGTTGTTGTACCAAAATAAATTTTTGATTATATTTTGATTTTTCCTTTAATTTTCTTATTATTATAGAAATATAATTTAATGAGTAAGATAAATATCCTAGTAAACCCTAACGATCGCGCTGGGTCTGGTAAATATAGATGTGTTGACCCACATGTTACCTTACAAAATAACCATGGCTCAGATTTTTTTATTGAGATCAATCAAAATGTCGATTTCAATGATGAGGCTTACCTAAAAAAATTCCAATTATTCTTTTTCCATAGAGTTCCTGGTAGTAATTTTGCTAACCCAGTTGATATTATTAAAAAAATCCAAGGATTTGGTGGTAAAGTTATTATTGATTTGGATGACCACTGGAATTTAGACCCTTCACATGGGATGTATAACCAAGCTAAGGCGTCTAATTTTGCTGGTACCATTATATCTGTTGTTAAACAAGCTGATTTGGTAACAGTAACTACAAGTCTTTTACAAAAAGAGGTTATTAAATACAATAAAAATTGTGTTGTATTACCTAACGCATTAAATCCAAACGAACCCCAATTTAAACCAAACCCAAAAGAATCCGATAGATTAAGATTTGGATGGCTTGGTGGTTCATCGCACATAAAAGATATTGAATTATTAAAAGGTGTTCCTCAAAGAGCTAGAGAATACGCTGACAAGGTTCAATTTGTGCTTTGCGGTTATGACACCAGAGGTAAAGTAAAGATGTTCAATAAGGAAACCAATCAGTGGATGGAAAGACAAATGCAACCAATTGAAACAACCTGGTTTATGTATGAAATTTTTATCACCGATAATTTCAGATTATTGGAACCATACCCAGATTACCTAAAGCATTTGTTAAAATTCGACCAACAATTATCATATGATGACAATAATATGCCATATAGAAGAATATGGACAAAAAGTATTGAGTCGTATGCTAAAGGTTATAACGAATTTGATGTGGCATTAGCTCCATTAGCTGAAAACTCATTCAACAAATACAAGTCACAGTTAAAAATTATTGAAGCTGGGTTCCATAAAAAAGCTATAATTGCGCAAAATTATGGCCCATACACAATTGACTTAATTTCTGCTATTGAAAAAGGTGGTGGGTTTAATGAAGCTGGTAACGCTTTATTGGTTGACCCAAGTAAAAACCACAAACAGTGGAGCCAACACGTTAAAAGACTGGTTGATAACCCTAATTTGGTTAAAGATCTTGGTGAGAAGTTATACGAGACGGTTAAAGACACCTATAATTTAAATAACGTAACAAAAGATAGGGTTGAAATTTACAAAACATTAATATAATATGGATAATCTACAAAATTTGGACATGAGCGAATTGTTCGATGACGAAACTAAAAACGAGTTGGATGAAATTTTAAATCAAACCACTGATTTAATGGGTGGTTGGGAATTCGATCAAGGAAGTGGTACTGTTAAATTAAGGGTTAAGTTTATTAACAAATCCAATAATCAGGACCCAACTTATGAAAAAGAAGGTGATAGTGGTTTTGATATAAGAGCTTTTATTGACAAAACTATTGAAATTGAACCTGGTAATAGGGCCCTGGTACCAACTGGTTTATATTTTGAAATACCGACTGGTTATGAATTACAAGTTAGGTCTAGAAGCGGTTTGGCGCTAAAAAACGGTATAATGGTTTTAAATAGCCCTGGTACTGTTGATTCTGGTTATAGAGGTGAGGTTGGTGTTATATTATATAACTCCGATAAAACAGCCCCTTTTTATATTCATAACGGTGATAGAATAGCACAAGGTGTTATCGCTGGTGTGCAAACTATGAATAAAACTAAATTTATAAAAACCGAAACGTTATCCTCTTCAGATAGAGGTACTGGTGGGTTTGGTTCAACAGGTGTTAGGTAATGGTAGAAGAATTTAAAGATCAAATAAAAGCGTATAAAGCAATCACACCAGATGTTCTTGATCGTATAGAATATAAGACAGTTTGGTCTGGTAAAAGAATACAAGTTGGCGACAAAGTTTTGTACGCTTTTGTTTACCCAATTAATTCTGATGACTATAAGTTAGCAACGTTTCTTGAGCGTGAATTACATGATATCGCATCAGAATTTACGTTTATACAAAAAATAAAAGGTATTATACCTGTTTTAAAACATAAGGGTGATAATTTAGATAGACCCTTAATTGTAGAAGAAGAATATGAGTAATAATAAAATTAGTATCGTCTTTTCAACCAGAAAAATAGATGAAAACTTTGTAGACCATTTAAAAAAAACCTGTCTCCACAAAGGGGTAGAGGTGCTGCCGTATGAAAATAATGGTGAGTATTCCTTACCCGAAATCTATAACAGGGGGTTGAAAGAGGCTAGTAGCGATATAATCGTTTTCTGCCATGACGATATTATTTTTAACACCAAAAACTGGGGTGAAAAAGTCATAAAAGCTTTTAATAGAAACTTAGAATACGGTATTCTAGGTGTTGCTGGTACCACGCATATGGTCGATGGTATGTGGTGGCGCGTTAGAAAAGCTATGTACGGTTGTGTTAAACACACCGATGGTACCAAAACATGGGAAAATAAATACTCTGAGAGTTACGGTAACCAATTAAAAGAGGTTGTTGCTGTTGATGGTCTTTTTATGGCCGTTGATAGACGAAGAATTGTACTCGGATTCGACCAAAGATTTAAAGGGTTTCATTTTTATGATATACCTTTTTGTGTTGAAAATTATTTAGAAGGTGTTGATATCGGTGTTATGTCTAACATTGAAATTGTACACAAATCAGTTGGTTTAACGAATGATGAATGGGAAACGAATAAAAAATTATTCGAAGAAATTTACTCAGAGTACCTACCAATTTGTATTAACAAGGAATATGAGCATATTATTTTCGACCAGACATTACCTAAGGTTGATATTCACGTTTTATGTTGGAATGAGGAGAAAATAATACCACATTTTTTAAGACACTACGAGAATTTTGTTAATAACATAGTTGTTTATGATAACATGTCGACAGATAACAGTGTTAATATTTTAAAAAATCACCCGAAAGTCACTATTATACCATACAACACCAACGGAGAGATTAGAGATGACGCTTATTTGATGATTAAAAATAATGGTTGGAAGCAATCTAAAAACGCTGACATTGTCATTGTTTGCGATATGGATGAATTCTTGTATGCGGATGATTTTGGTTCTTATCTAAGGAATTTTAATAACAGCGATTCAACAATAGTAAAACCACTTGGCTTTGAGATGATGATCAAAGACTTTGATCTAACCAAATCTGGTTCAATACTTAATGATGTACAATATGGTTATGAACATAACCATTTTAACAAATTGTGTATGTTCAAACCAAAAGAAATTACTGAAATAAACTATAATTTTGGTTGCCACGTTGCCGCACCCCAGGGTAATGTTATTTTTAATAAAGAACCGATTAAACTACTACATTTAAAAAAGATAGGTCTTGGTTATTTTTTGGAAAAAATGAAAAATTACCATAATAGATTAAGCAAGTTTAATAGAGATAGAGCCCTTGGGTACCAATATGACTTTTCACCAGAAAAGCATGAAGAGATGTTCAATCTAGAGCTTAATAAAATTAAAAAAGTTTTATGAAAGAAATTCTTTTAATAGGTAACGGTCCATCTTGTTTGGATAAAGAGTTTGGTGAATTAATAGATTCACACGATATTGTTGTAAGATTCAACAATTTTGAGACAAAGTCCTTCGAAAAATTTGTGGGAAAAAAGACCAACTACTGGGTTAAAACGATCATGTCAAATAAACATGACAAAGTTATATTCGATAAAAAATTTTTTACGTACCCAAGTATTGTTTCCCAAAATACTGAAAAACTTAATTCCTTAATAAATAATGGTTATACAATAGTACCAGTTAGTTTTTATGATAAAATTAATAAACTAATAAATAAAAACAATTCTTGGGCCACAACTGGTCTTGTTATGATATTTTATTTTATTGAAGAGGGTTATACTATAAAAATACACGGGTTTGACTTTTTTAAAAACGGGGTACATTACTACGAAGATAATTCAACAATGAAGGGCCACGCACCAAATATTGAGGAGTCGATAGTTAACCAACTAATAAAAGAGGGTAAAGTTAAATTATTGGTTAATGAATAATGTGAAAATATTAATACCCGCAAGAAGAAACTCAAAAGGGTTACCTTTTAAAAATAGAATACTATTTGATCACACAATTGATATAATACCTGTTGAACTACGAAATAAAGTATTAGTATCAACAGACGATGAGGTTTTAATTGAGAAAGCTAAATTAATGGGTTTAGATGTTTCCGTTAGGCCCGATAGTTTAGCCGAAGATGAAACCAGTACAAAAGATGTTGTGTTATACCATATTAATAACGGGGATATTAACACAAACGATGTTATAGTAATGCTATATCTAACATATCCAGAAAGAACTTGGGGTGATGTTGTAAGGGCTTATAACATTTTTAATGAGTTTAAGGTTAACTCTCTTTTATGTAAAAAAGAGATAAAAGGTACTCACCCATATTTATACATGTTTGATATTGGTAATAATAAAGGCGAACAATTGGTTAAACATGATCTATATAGACGCCAAGATTATCCACTAGTATTTGAAATTTCTCACTATATAGCTATATTTAATGTTAGTTACATTAGTGAACTTAATAATAATTTATATGACAATGAAACATTTTTTTTAAAAATTAATGATGTTACAGACGTTGACACAAAAGTCGATTTAGATGGGGTATTTTCTAAAGAAAAATAGGGCTATAACCAGTAAACTAATCAAACAAGAGGTTATTGATAAAGAGGTTAATATTGACACGGCAATACAAGAAGCTATTGTCGAGGAAGTTAATATTATACCAGAAAAAAAAGATATAAAAAAGAAAACGCATACACAAGAAGAACCCGTGTATAAAACAACTGTTAAATTAGTTAAGGATAAAAAAGAAGAGGTTGCAAATTTAAAATTATTTGCTAAAAAAACAGAAGTTACAATACAAGACGGTTTAAACAGCGCAAATATCAAAATGAATAGAGTTTTACCAGAAAGGTACGCTTTGGTAACAATATTAAATAACCCATTTGCTGATCATTTTTATGTCTTTATAAATTCCTTTTTAGAAAACAACCCATGGTTTAACGGGGATTTAATTATAATGTATAGTGATGAGTTATCACAACTATCTGATGATAAAATAGAGGAGCTAAAGTTTTTTTACCGAAAAACTATTTTTAAAAAAATAGATACAACTGGCCATTATAATGATGTTATAACACTTTTTAAAAGTAAAATAAGTAAAAATTTTCACAGATTTATTCCATCGGTGTTAACAATTGAGACTTTTAATTTTATTGACTATGATAAGGTTTTATACCTAGATAGTGATATGTTAGTTGTTAACTCTCTAAGAGATCTTTATCTTATTGACCACGATATTGTTGCAACTAGGGATACTTCAGATTATATAAGAAAACCAGTTATTAAAAAAAGTGGTTCTGATGAGATACCGTTAAATGGTGGTTTTTTACTATTAAACGGTTCTTTTATGAGGTCCGATAAACATGTTAAAAACATGTTAAACCTATTCCCGAAAATAAAAAGCCCTAAGTTTCTAGATCAAAGTCTACTTAACGAATACTTGAAAAATTTTGATGTTTTATTTGTATCATCAGACTATAATTTACTAAAAAGGTGTTTCGATGACACCAAAGCTGAGGAACTAGTTAGGTCACTAAAGGATATAAAAATCATACATTATGTCGGTGAAAAACCTTGGAATATTAAAAAGAAAGAATTTGAAAAAAATTACAAGGCTATTGAAAAATTATGGTTAGATTATTCAAAAAAATACCGATTCCTATCAGTTAATTTAGGTAATGTTAGTTTAGTATCGTCAGGTATATCAAACGAAAATTTGTATCCGTTTTTACCAGAAATGTTACAATCCAGAGTTGTTACCACAAATTGGGGTTTCAAGTTTTCAAATATGTTTGATATTGACTTTTATTATTGCTCAACAAATGAGGCCGTTTTATTAAATGAGATAACAAATAATAATTTTAATCCAGATAAACTATGGTTACTAACAACTAACGTTAGAAACACTCTTGAAAGGCAACACCCAACAAGTACGCATAATGTTGACCCTTTTAATTTTATGTGTGCTAGATCTAATTCTTATTACTCAATTACAAAAAGAAGAGAAAATAACAGAAAATTACCGTTACCAACATCTGGTGTTAGCATGATGTTATTTTTTAGTTTATTAAACGTTAAAAAAATTAATTTGGTTGGATATAATCTATATAGTAGGGTAAACGAAGACGGTTCTTTTAAAGAACACGGGGTGTCAAAATTTATTAACCCGTATACCGAGGAAAATAAACCACACTCACTTGATTTTGATTTGAATTTTGTTATAATTGCTTTAAGTAATTTTATTAACAAAAATGTGGTGATTAAATTTCATGATTCGGATATATTAAAAGATATTCATGAAATGATGGTTAATGGTTTTGATTCTGGTGAAATTATAACAACTATAAAGTCGAAATACTATGGAGAACAAGAAAGTTAAGGTTATCGCCGAAATTGGGATTAACCACAATGGTGATATTGAAATCGCCAAACAATTAATTATGGTAGCGAAAGCTGCTGGCTGTGATTACGTCAAATTCCAAAAAAGAAACCCAGACGTATGCGTTCCAGAGGAACAAAAAAGTAAAATGCGTCAAACACCATGGGGTGAGATGACTTATTTAGAATATAAATGGAGAACTGAGTTTGGTGAATCAGAATATCAAGAAATCGATTTATTCTGTAACCAAATTGGTATCAAATGGTTTGTATCTGTTTGGGATAAAGATTCAGTTGACTTCATGCGTAAATTTGATGGTGCCAATGCATACGATGGTACAATGAAAATCCCTTCAGCTTTGATTACTGATTTAGACCTTTGCCAATATGCCAAAGCAAACTGTGAAAGTTTAATGATTTCGACAGGAATGAGTGATGAAAATGAAGTTAGATCGTGTATTAATACCTGTGATCCAGATGTTATTATGCACACTAATTCAACTTACCCCTGTCCAGTGGATGAGTTAAATTTAAACTATATTAATTGGCTTAAAAACTGGTACCCTGAAAAAGAAATTGGTTATAGCGGGCATGAATATGGTCTTGTAACAACATTCGCGACAATCCCTATGGGTGTAACCTGGATTGAACGTCACGTTACTTTAGATAGGACTATGTGGGGTTCCGACCACTCAGCTTCTATCGAACCGTCTGGTTTATTTAAACTGGTTAAAGGTATTCGTGACATTGAAGCTGGTTTAAGTATCCCAATGAAAGCTAGAGAACTTTTTGGTGGTGAACTAGCTAAGATGAAAACTCTTAGAAAATGATAGAAACTCAAACACTGCTAGACCACACAATATTAGTGAACAAGAAAGAAGATATTGTTATTTTTGATCTTGGGGCTAACGAGGGTAGGTTTTACACTGAAATAGTAAATTTTTTTGGTGCTAGCGCTATAAAAAAATATGTCGGTGTTGAACCAAATATTAACCTTTTTAAACAAAATTTATTACCAATACAAGATAAAAACATTGTTATGGTTAATAAAGCTGTTTATAGTGAAAGTGGCTTAGATTTATATTTTACTGAAGTAGAAAATCATGAGGCTGGTAATATTTTAGCTGAAACAAACGAACGTTTTAAATGGGGTGAGAAAGAACCTAAAAAATATAAAGTAAATACCATAACAATTTCAGATTTAATGAAAGATGTTGGTGTTGATTATATTGACTATTTGAAAGTTGACATCGAAGGTTCGGAATATGCATTAATCGATAGCTTAACACCAGAACTATGCGAAAAAATCAACCAAATATCGGTAGAGTTTCACGATTTTATCGACCCAGATTTAAAAGATAAAAGTGACCAGTATGTCCAAAAATTAATTGATTTCGGCTACGAACTAATCTTCTCAAAAAAATGGACGGGAAGATTTGGTACAGATTATATGGACTGCCTATTTATAAAAAAATGATTATGGAAAAAAAAGAGTTAGTAAATTTTTGGGAAACGTGTGACCCAGTATTTTCACACATACAAATAGATGACTATTTAGGTGATTTCGAATCACTAACAAAAAGTTGGGAAAACAACTTTATTAATAAGTACGATTTTAATGATAAAGTTGTGGTGGATTACGGTATTGGTGGTGGATTTTTAGGCCAGTATCTTTTCTCAACCAAAAACATAAAAAAATACATTGGTTTTGACATCTCAACTAGACAGTTAGAAGAAGCCAATAATAATTTAAAAGAGTTAAATGTCGATCTTTATAATGTGAGTGATAAAGAAACGTTTGGTGATTTAGGTGCTGATATTTTTATATCACAAGCCGTTATACAGCACTTTCCAGATGAAAAATATTTAATTAATTTTCTAAAAAATGTAAACAACTCAAACATTAATAAAGTTATGTTACAAATAAGGTATAACAAAAAAACAATGTTTAGGGGTGATTATAGTGTGAGAGAAAATGTTAGATTGGCATGCCAGACAAATTCTGATTACATTTTAACCCATTTAACTAATTACACTTTAGTTGATAGTAAAAAATTAGAGGGTAAATCTAACTACGAATTTTTATTTTTTGAGAAAGTATGCTAATATACGTTGACATCGATCACACTATCTGCAACACCAACGGTACAGACTACGCTAGCTCTGAACCAATACTTAATAGGATTAAAAAAATAAATAATTTGTATGATGAGGGTAATACAATTGTTTATTGGACCGCTAGGGGTTCGGTAACAGGTATTGACCATTCTGAATTAACAAAAAAACAATTTAAAGAGTGGGGTGTAAAATATCACGAATTAAAATTTGGTAAACCACCCTATGATTTATTTATTGACGACAAAAATATAAACAGCGAAAATTACTTTTAAATATGGGTAACAGACAAACAAAACCAATGACAAGAAGATCAAGAAAAAAATTAACCCCAGAGGAAGAGCAAGAAGTTCTTGAGGAGATTACCAGAGCACATAGTGGTAATATACTTGAAAAAATAAGGGTTGAAATTAAATGTAAAACACCCAATCAAAAAAAGTTAATCAACGAAATTAAAGAAAAAGAGATTGTTATCTGTTCTGGTTTACCTGGTACGGGTAAAACGTTCTTATCTTGCGCAGTTGCATTAGAATTACTTAAAAACGATCCCAGGTACAGAAAAATTGTTATTGTTAAATCGGTAACAACTTTAAAAGATGAAGAAATTGGGTTTTTAAAAGGTACCATGAAAGAAAAAATGGAACCATTTATGTATTCGTTCATGCACAACTTTGAAAAAGTTATTGGTAGAGGTAATGTTGAAGTACTTAGAGCTAGTAATATGATTGAAGAAATGCCTATCGCTTACATGAGGGGTATTAACATTGACAACTCAATTACAATTATTGACGAGGCTCAAAATATTTCTATTGACAATATCAGAACGATTATGACTAGATTGGGTGAAAACTCTAAGATGATCTTTTTGGGGGATGAAAATCAAATTGATATGAAAAAGAAGGGTGAAAGCTCATTAAACTTTATCATACAAAAATTCAGTGATTTTGATGAGGTTGGTACAGTTGTACTCGGTGAAGACGATGTGGTTAGAAACCCACTAATCAAAAAAATTGAAAAAATATTTAACGAAAGTAAAATGTAGTGTTTATTTTACCGCGCTTCATTATTATTTTTAGTTAAAAATAATTATATGATAGTAGGTATCACAATAAATAACATTTTAAGAGATCACATATCAAAATTAAAGGATTTATACGAGTTCGAATTCGAAAAAGAAGCGATAGAACCGATAAATCCTTTTAATTTATCCGCATCATTTCCAGATATTGAGGGTGCCGTTGAATCACCAGAATTTAAAACTGGGGAAGAAGTTGAGTTTACTGAAAATAAAAAAGACGAATCATTTAACCTTGAGCGGTTTATGTATGATGATGCATGTTTTGAAGTTTTCGGTAGAACTGATGAGGCACAACCTGGTATCATAAAAGAAATATCGGATTTCTCAAATAAGAATAAGATCAACATCTTATTACTAAACAATGAAAGTCAGCGATCTAAAGCAGCCACATTGTTTTTTTTGAGTAAAAATTACTACAACCTTGAACAAATAGTGTTCCCTAAGAAATGGAAGGATTTCTGGGACCATTGCGATGTTTTAGTTACTGATAACCCAAAGATTTTAAAAGCAAAACCAAAGGGTAAAATGTCCATAAAATATCAAAATGAATTTAATCTTGACATTAAATCGGATTATACTATAATTAACACGAAAGAATTATTTAAACTTTTAAAAAAACTAAACAAAGAAAAAAATGGAAAAAGCTAAAGAAATAGTTAACAATCTTGAATCTGCTATCTCTAAGATTAAAAACAAAGAGCATAAGATCATTTTTTTGGTTCCAGATACAAAGGGTAACGGAAAATCAAGCGTTATACATTTGTATAACCAAGCACTTGTTCTTAAAAATAATGGTTATAATGTAGCTATTTTACATGAAAAAAACGACTTCATTAAAGTCGGGTCATGGTTAACACCAGAGTGTGATGAATTAGAGCACATGTCGATTGAGGATAACAACCTTGTTGTTGGCCCATCTGATTTTATCGTAGTACCAGAGGTTTACGGTAGTGTTTTTGAACAAATCAGCTCAATGCCACTTGAAAAAATTATCTACGTACAGTCGTTTGACTACATGTTAGAGGCGTTCTCACCTGGTAAATCTTGGGTTGATCTTGGTGCCGAAGAATGTATCACAACTTCAAACTCGTTGAAGACAATGATTGAGGATACGGTACCCGTGGAAGATGTTCAGTTTATTGAACCTATGGTTGAGGATAATTTTACCGCCAGCGAAAAACCACAAAAACCTATAATCGCAATCCATTGTCGTGAGGCCAGAAAAGCGGCTAAAATTATTAAAGCCTTCTATTTGAAATACCCTATCTACAGATTTATTTCTTTTAAAGATATGCACGCAATGAACCATAAAGATTTTGCTGAAAATTTGAAAGAATGTGCTGTATCGGTTTGGGTTGATGATGATTCATCATTTGGGCGTTTTGCGGTCGAATCAATCAAATGTTGTGTACCTGTAATTGGTAAAGTACCTAATATTATCCCTGAGTGGATGACAGATGACAACGGTGTTTGGGTTTACGATGAGAACCAAATCCCAGAAATTTTATCCAGCTACATTAAAAATTGGTTAGATGACACATTACCAGAAAATCTAATGAATGTCTCACAATCAATTGGTGAGAAATACACAAAAGAAATGTTTGAAAAAAACACAATAGAGGTTTTCCAGCATTTGTTTAATAAAAAAATGTCAAAACTAGAAAAAATAAAAGAAAACTTTAATCAAACTGTAGAAGAAAATGAGCAAAACTAATTTAACCGTTATAATACCAGTACACTCTGTTGAAAGTATTGGTACACAAAAATTTGATGATTTATTTGACATCGCATTATCATCAATTGATAGAAATGATGTTAAACCAGAAAAGGTGTTAATCGTAACATGTAATTGTTTAGAGGTTATCGCCAAAATGGAATCTTTTGATTTCAAAAAATATGACTTAAATATTGAAGTTATCACTAATGAAGGTGAAACTGATTACCAAAGCCAATTAAACTTTGCGGCCAAAGAGGTTACAACAGAGTTTATGACTGTTTTGGAGTTTGATGACGAAGTCTCAAAAACTTGGTACAAGAATGTTAATGATTATGTTAAGGCGTATCCTGAGGTTGATATGTTCTTGCCTATCATTAACGATGTTTCAGAGGATAATAAATTTATTGGCTTATCTAATGAGGCTGTTTGGGCTTACAATTTCAGTGAAACCCTCGGGTCAATCGACCTTGAAACTTTATTAGAGTATCCTAACATTAACCCATGTGGTATGGTCATTAAAACATCTGTTTATAATGAAATCAATGGATTAAAACAGATAAAATTAACATTTAATTATGAGTTCTTATTACGTTTCCACAAAAATGGATACAAATCGATGGTTATCCCTAAAATAGGGTATAAACACGTGAATATGAGAAGTGGATCATTATTCTGGCTTTATAAAAACAGTGAGTCTGTTGAATACAAGATTGAACCGAAAGAAGCTTTATTCTGGATGGAATCTGCCAAAAAAGAATACATGTTTAACGAAGATAGACATATAATTTATGAGGAAAATGAAGTTAATGAGTAATGGCAAGACAGAAAAAAGATCGCAATTATTATGGTGTAGACCAGGAGAAAGCGGTGATCATGTTTCTGGATGCTAAAACTGTTGAGGAAAGAGAAAAAATTTATAGAGAACATTTACAAGAACCTATCAATAAAATGATAGAGAGTATCATACGAACCTATAAACTATATAGACAATCTTACGAGTTCAACGACTTACATGCAGACACTTTATCCTTCTTAATGACAAAATTTGATAAGTTTAAACCCGAAAAGGGTAAAAGATCTTTTTCATATTTTGGGACTATCTGTAAGAACTACCTTTTTGGCGAAATGGTCAAAGAGTATAAAAAAAATATGTCACTTGTTGATATTGACCAAAACGAGGGTGACGTTTTAAAGAGAGATGACTTATTATATCGAATCGATAATGATGATCTTGATTTAACAATTTTTATTGAATCATTGGCCGCTAGTATACGAAAAGACCTAGAAGCGGATGATTTAAATGAGAATGAATTTAAGGTCGGGCACTCATTAGCAAAAATCTTAGAAGAATGGCGAGAACTATTCTCCCAAGTGAACGATGGTAAAAATTCACCCAAGTTTAATAAGAATCTAATATTGTTGTATATACGAAATATGACGGGCTTAAACACAAAAGAAATCAGGAACAGTATGAAAAGATTTAAGTCGTTGTATAAGATTTTTAAGGACAATTATTTGGATGCCTGATATTTATTAATAAATAACATTATTATGGTACCTAAAAAGAAAAAAGTTGATGTTTCTGAGGAAAGTATGAAGGAACTCATGCAAGAAACATACAATGAAATTGTTGATGAGAGAAATAGAGCTTTAACAGCTTACAAAAAATTCTCAAGAGACATTAATGAGAATTCTGACATAGCTTTAGTTGGTAAGATAACAAATGATCTACTTAAGATCATTGATTCATCTATCGAAAAGAAACTAAGGTTAATTAAGATACAAGGAGATATTCTTTATAAGTCAGGTAAACCAACAGAAGGTTCTGGTGTTAGCATGACAATTACTGATGAGGATAGAAAATGGGCTGAAGAGTTTATTAAAAAACAAAGTACTTCATCGGACACAAACGAAAAAGAATATGAATAATGAGTTCACAAAGCGAGATATTTTCAAGGTATAGATCATTAGTGGTTTCTAATACACAGAAACCGTATGCTAGTGATGCCCAAAAAAAGCTTGACAAACTCGAATTTATTGATTTTTTGGTTGAATTAGTCAAATCAACCAGGGGTCAAAAAGAGTTTAAGTCTTTAATCTTAAAGGGTAGTTTATCACAGTTAAAAAAATTTGATTCAATTAATAAGGTTATAACCGATAATTTTTATAAAGTTTTTGGTTGTGACCCTAATTTAGTTATACCAGAAAAATATACCACACTTTCTGTGACAGGTATTGAAATAAGTAAACAAGAAATTGACTCCTTTGGTTTATTAAATATTAACCCAGATAGTCGTGTCGGTAAATTAATGTATGAGGGTAATGATGTTACCACCCACGTTAATTACTTTTTCAATAAAGCTCAGAACTCTAGTGTTGATAACCCTTTAACCCTTAAAAAGGGTGACAGAGTTTTATTCACACTAGGTGCTATCGACAGCTCAACGTACCTATTTAAGTTTGGTGAATACTACTCTAAAAAACAATTTGGTGAGTTCTTAAAGGATTACCTAACGGTTGTCACACCAGTGTTTAATTTCCCAAACTTTATGTCCATACTTATGGATGTCTTAACTGGTTCTTTATCAGTTAAAGGTAATGTCAATAAAACGATAATTGTTAAACAGAGTGCGTTAACTAAAGGGTTAAAAAAGATGTTTGGTTTTTGTGGTGAAGATACGGATACAACAAAACCAGATTCTAGTAATAAAGACTTTTTAAACAACCAGTACGGCGCTAATCAGACCCAAAAAAATGGTGAAGATAGTGGTTTATTAAACACCGATTCAGATTTTGATAATGTGTTTAATTTCAACAATAAAGAATTAGACGATATCGAAACAACTGGTAACTTAAGAGCCAATAATTTTTTAAGGTTTTCTTCTTGTGGTAATTTAGATGTGACAATAAACCCAGATGACATCATAAATTCATTAGAAGAGTTATTTAATAATAGCCAGAGGGATAAACTATTGTTTCCTGGTGAAAACCCTAACCAAGTTGCGTCAGACATTAATCAACCAGTTTTAGACAATTCAAAGAAAGTACCAAATCTGGACCAAGCAGCAAATCTATTAGAAAACGGGTTAAACAACGGGTTAAACAAGGTTATAAATGATGGTGAAACAAACGCTGTATTAAACTTACCAAACATAAACGCTGAAGTTCAGTTAAATATATTAAAAGCAATACCATACGCATTAATGCAAATGGTGGTTACACCTAAATTAATGGTTGTGCCTAAGTTATTTTTGGTTTTAAAAGGTGATACTAGTAAAAAAACACCAGAAAACATGATTAGTTTTATTAAACCAATTGTGGCAAAGATAGGTAATTTTATTACTGACCTATTGGTTAAAAATATTTTTAATCTGATTAAAAAAGATTTAATTAATCTAGCTAAAAAAATATCGGCAGATTTTTTAAAACAAAGAGGTTTAGATTATATATCTACACTAAAGAGCTTACTCGCTCTATTAAAAGCCCTTAAGGGTCTTAAAGTAAGTGGTTGTGAGTCTATTATTGAACAAATTTTAAGGTTACTTAAACTACTCAATTTTGTACCAATGCCACCAATACCACCACCCCTTGTATTAATTGGTGGTGCGCTAAAACCTGGGTTAAACCAAGTGGCTATGATAAATGATCTTAAATCTAATTTAAGTGAGAAAGGTATTGAAACCGCAGCCACATTCCCAGATGGAACACCGAATCATTTGATGATCGCATTAGAGGAAACAGTAAAATTAATGGTATCACATATTAAAACAAACTCAAAAGTTGAAGTAACAACAACTGGTGTTGGTCTTTCTATGGGATACGGACAAATACAATAATTATGAATAACCCTAAGTTAAAAGAAATTTACGATAACGTTGACAAAAAATCCAACAAAGACTTGGCTAAAACACTTCTTGGTTTAAAAAATGACTTTGACGCTTTAAAAGAAAATGTTTTAAAGTTAACAACAACGCTTGAAGAAGTTGAGATGACTTATGATAAGGTTTACGGTGAGTTAAAAGAAAGATTAAAATTTAAAGACTAATGGAAAGTTTTGAGTTAGGTATTTGTTTTGATAACCAAGATCCGTTAAATCACGGTAGAATACGTGTGGCGCCATATGACGCCTACAAAAGTTATTATACTGTAACTGATATACAAAATGCCGTAAATAATAAAAACATTAACGGACAGATGTATACGGAGTGGTCATATACGACTAGCTCTGGGAAGTTTTTTGATGAATTTTTAGCACAACCATTTTTACCCTCAAACATCAATCTAATACCTAAACCAGGTCAAATTGTTAGGCTTATTAAAACAAAAGCTGGTCAATTATATATAGGACCAATAACAAACGACCCAACGTTTTTATATGCAACGTATAGAGAGCAAGAAAATAGGGAAAAATCTTTAACGCCATCTGAGATAGCCAATAATATAAATGATTCTGTTTTATCTGGTTATGATAATGAACAAATTGCCCTGGGTGGTAATCGAGTTTTAATTAGATTAGACCATGTGTCAAATAAAACTAGAAAAACACAATACCCGCTATTCCAAATATCTAAATATAGAAAGTCAATAACTTATAAAGAAAAAACGGAAACTAAAACAACTAAAAAAGATGTTTTTCTTGACTTTTTTGTTGAGTTAATATTTGAATATGAAAAAAAGAATGCTCTTACGGATAAAAATATAAAATGTACTATTAGTCTTTATGATACTTTAGAGACGATTCAGGACAGTAAGGGTAAAAAAGGTTTAACAAAAAAGCAATATAACAAGTTAAAAGATTATAGTTCTGGTGTGACCAGAAACCAATATACTGTCAGACACACGTTACAGTTTAATAACGTTAGTTCTTTAGAAAAGGCTATTGAGGACATTATCTCTTCGTATAAAGAGAAAAAAATTAAATACTATAACCCAGACCTAGTTGGTACACAAGAAATAAAAAGTGATGGCAGTGTAATATACTTAGTGAATAGAATACCAACAAAACCAAACTCGGGGGGTGCAAATAACGAAGTAACGGATGTTGTACCAAACATAAACAATTTTGTGGTTAGGATTGTACCATCAAATAGAGATAAATACACAACACCAACAGTACAGTTACAAAACGAATTAGGGATACCAAAAACACAACCAACTGACACATCATCACTTGATTACGTTAGATTTAATGAGTTTAATCAGTTTATCAGTAAAATAAAAAAATATTCTACTGATCGTTTTATGGGTAACCAAAATTTACAAGCACCTGTTACCGAAACAAAGAAAACAACCGAAGAGAAAATCGAAAATAAAGATGTCACTGCGCAAGTTATGTACGCAGATAAGTTTTTATTTTTAAGTAGTTTAAATTCACCAGATTACCTTGAAAACCCAAAAGATGGGATGTCAATTGAAACAGTTTCAAAATTTTTATCCGCTTTATCTAATGACGGTAAAAGAAATTATGAGACATATGGGTGGGTAAGAGGTGAGAAGCTACTGGAAATGATTAATAAACTCATTAATATTGTTCTAACACACGGGCATTCAATTGGCCAAGTACAAGATTCGATCAGTAATGACGCTAGAAAATTATTAACAGATTTACAAGCCGAGTTAACGCAAGAGATAAACGGAAACAAATTAAATCAACCAACAAGCATAATAAACCATAACTTACGCATTAATTAAAATATTTATTATCATGGGTATATATAGAACATATTTTGATAAGAATAACACTATCGTCAAAAATAGTGATGTTAACACTGGTAGAAACCAGGTATCCGAGCTATATTTTGGTGTAAAAAATAGTAGATTCCTATTTTATTGTTCTTTTGATGAGATTAAGAGTTTAATCTCAGATAAAGTTATAAACATTGATAACAGTATCAGACACGTACTAAAAATTAAAAATACTTCTAATTTTGATATTAAAGATTTTTTAAGTACAAGTAATAATTTATTATTTAACGACAATTATAGGCCAACATCTTTTGATTTGGAGTTACACGTTGTTAACCAATTTTGGGATGAGGGTAGTGGTTACGACTTCACCCCATCAGCTACGAGCATACCAGAGAATAAAGATTTTGCGTTAGAGCCATCTAACTGGTTTAAAGCAACAAACACTAGCAGCTTCAATCCGATTGGTGCTGTACCTAGTGGCAGTACACCAATAGCCACACAACATTTTGATTGGGGTAATGAAGATGTTGAGATGGACATAACTGATTTTGTTAATGACCATATAACAACTGGTTCAACCTACTTTGGTTTTTGTTTAAAATTTAGTGACGCGGTTGAAGCATTAGACTATTCAGTTGAGCAAAAAACTTTTGCTCTTGGTTTATTTACCAGACACACACAAACATTTTTTGAGCCATTTATTGAAACACAGTACGATGATCATATAGAAGATGATAGGGTTACTTTCTATTTAGGTAAAAGTAACAATCTATTCTTTTACTCTGTTATAGACGGTAAATTACAAAACCTCGATCAATTACCTACATGTAAAATTAATAATGTTAATTACACGGTAAAACAAAAAACAAAAGGTGTTTATTATGTTGAAGTTTATGGCGATGAGAATGTGTATACAAGTTATACAGAATATAATGACATTTGGTCTAATATTATCTACAATGGAGAAGCCAGACCGAACACAAAATTAAGATTCGTACCAATAGACGCGGATAAATATTACAATTTTAACATAGACGCGCTAGATGACACCAGATATGGTTTATCATTAAGCGGTATAAAAAGAGAGGAAAGATTATTACAAGGTGAGAAAAGAAAAGTTAACGTTCTTCTTAGAAAACCATACACTGTTTCTGAATATTATGTTAGTAATACCGTTTACTACAGAATGTACGTGAAACAAGGCCCAGCTGTTATAACAATAGTTGACTGGCAAATTGCTAATAAATCCTTCAATAATAACTATTTCACAATAGACACAACCTGGTTAGTTCCACAAGAATATTTTATTGACATAAAGGTCGAAACAGGTGGCGAAACTTTAATATTCGATAACGAATTAAGTTTTAATATAGTAAACAAAGTCAAATAATTATGTATTTAATTTATATAAACCCCTTAAATAAGGATTTTAAAGGCCAGAACACATACGAGTTCATTTTTACAAATAGACTTGACAGGGTGGAGTATGGTGATGATTGGGATGTACAACCAGCTTCCAGCGGTAATCCAACACCACCTAATATTGAACAGGTTGAAACTGTTGGTATATTAAAATCTGAGGATATTGAATTATCTTTGGCAATGCATTCGGATACATTCTCGATGTATGATTGTGTTGAAGGGATAATATCCCTGGGTTGGGAAACCGAATCACCTGAAATCGAAGATAGGTTAGTTTTTAGATATGGCGAAACCATCGAATCGGTTAAAGAAAAAATTTACAGTAGGGATAAACTACTTGCGATAATAAATAAAGAAGAAATAGAAAAATTCTAATGGAAGACAACACACAAAACTCAGACGAAATAATAAACAAAGCTATTTCAGATCCAGAGGCTACAATACAATCACTGGATAAAGCTAAAGAAGCTATTCAGCAACTCATGAACACCAAAAAAGAGGCTGAGGCGAGTATGCAAACAGAATCCGAAGAGGATGACGCGGCTAACTGGTCATTCAATGATACGATCGACACCCTTATGTCTAGACTAACAGGTGGATACACGTATTACGATTTACCTTGGGATAGAAGACATCCAGTTAAATTCGATGAGGAAAGATATCAGATTAACGATGAAAACGGCGATACTGTTGAAACAACAGATAAAGATGGTGTTATTGATTACGCAAATACCGTTTTTCATTATGATATGCAAGATAATGAAGAGGAAGAAATTAAAACCTTTGAGCAAGCAAAAGAAGCCTTAGAATCTGAAGGTAATTTTAAAGTTATAAATACAAAAGATACAAACCAATTAAGTTTGTTCCCAACAAGAAAATTTGAACCTAGAGAACCATCTTATGATACTGTTATAAGTAAAATGGACCCAATAGCGTATGAAGGGTTATTGGATAAATTAGGTAATAGATCTTGGATTGTTAAAAAAGTTGTGGATTTATTGAAAGATGATAAACAACAAGATGCTTATAAGGAACTAAGAAGATTTTTGGATGTTTTAAAAGAAGAAACAGAAAAAATTGAAGAAAATTTGGTTAGTTCAGATATCTTTCGTATTATTGCAGAGTCGGAAAGACCAAAATTAAACAAATCCGATATTTTAGATTACATAAAAAGTAAAAAAAATCCGAAATAACATGAAAAATAACCAATCACCTTTAGAAAAAGAAGCCCCTGTTGAGACGCCAGTTAAAACACCGTCACCAACAAAAAACCCCTCAAAAATCGACATCCCAAAACCTAATGAGGATGAGAAAGGGAAACCAAAAGCTTAAAAAATTTGGTTAATTAAAAAAATTTACCTAAATTTGCCTTGTTAATAATAAACAAGGCATTTTTTTTATGAGAAAATCAGGACTACAGTTGGGTGATTACCCAAATTTGATCGCTAAATCAACGATTGAAAAACTTTCAAAAAGAAGCCACCCGTTGGCTAAGTTACCTTATTACGATCAGAGTACTCATCCAGAGTCTTGGCGAGAAGAAATAATTGCCTCTGAAAGATACAAAGAATTGGTTGATTCTTACTCAAACACATTCCAAACACCAAAAGACTTAATAAGCCCAATGGAAGTTATGATGTCAGCTGGTTCATCCATGTTTAGGGCAACAAATATGGAGAGTGGTAAAAGGGTTTCACTTTGTGATCTAGCCGAAAAAATCATACGTGATGAATGGAATTTGGGTTATGATGAGGTTATTTTTGATCTAGAGATTATGGAACCAGGGACCATTAAATTACCTGAGGAAATGAGCATGGAAACCCCTTTGACGCAGGAAGAAAAAGAGGAGATTGAAAATGACGAAGAGTTACTTGCTGAAGTTGTTAAAAGAAGAACCATAAATGCTTTCTCACAAGGAGCGTCATTACGAGCTCTTTATATATTTCACCTTTATCGTGACGATATTGAAAAAATTGTTCCTGGTGTAATACCTTTTTACCAGAAAGCGCTTATCGCAAATGATTTATTTTACTACTTGATTAGCGATGAAGCTTTTCAACAACAAATTGAGTCGAATGATTCTAATAATGCTGGTTACGTTGACCTTGACTTTAGTGGAGAAATACCTAAAATTATAGCAAAAGGTATGAATTTCCCGATATTAATTCTGGAGATGACAAAAGGTATTATTTCACTTTTTTCTGTCGCTGGTTTACCAAAAAAAGACGCTAAGAAAGTTATTGACTATACCGATACAATCATCGCCGAATTATGGGACATTAGGTTGTTCCCAACTATGTGGGGAAATTTACACGGTTTAATTGATGTTGATGACTATGATATTAAAAAATTAATCTTGATTGAGCTCTTTAAAAAAGATGCTGAAGATTTTATTGAATTTATGTCGTTAGTTGAGCATCGACCTGATTACGCAAAAAAAGAAATTGATTCCATTGCCAGAACAAAAAGAATGGAAATTATGGAATATAATTTTAACAACGATGACCTTGATGGTATTAGTTTAAGTGATTTAGGACTATAATAAACTATTTATATGGAAAGAAACAAGTTTGAAAAAACAAATTACCGATAAAAAAGAGTTACTTCTAGAGTTCGCAAAATGTTCTCAAGATCCTTGCTATGTCATTGAAAGTTATTTTGAAACTTTTGATAAGACAAGAGAAGGATATGTACCTTTTGAGTTATTTGATGGTCAAAAAACACTTGTTTCTAACTATAGAAAACATAGATTTAATTTAGTTCTTAAATACCGCCAGGCTGGTATATCAACAGTAACAGCGGCATACTCAGCCGTACTCACAGCTTTTGCTAGTCCAGACAGACCAGAAAAGGTTTTGATTCTTGCAAATAAACAAGAAACGGCTATCGAGTTCCAAAACAAGATAATCAATTTTATTAAACAATTACCTGATTGGGTAAATGTAACCTTTGATAAATCCTCACAAAAACACGTTAGATTATCAAATGGGTCCGAAATTAAAGCCGTTGCAACATCTCAGGATGCCTTGCGTGGTTATACACCAACCGTTTTATTAATTGACGAGGCTGCCTTCGTTGAAGGTGGTCAAGAATTATGGACAGCGTGTTTGGCTTCTATTGGTACTGGTGGTAAAGCTGTATTGATTTCAACACCTAACGGCCTGGATCCAATCTACTACGCATCATACGAGGGTGCGATTAAAGGTGAAAATAGCTTCTGCGTTACGCATTTAAAATGGTGGCAAGATCCTCGATTTAATAAAGATTTACGTTTAATCAAAACGAAGGATATTGTTGACTGGATTCAAAAACCAGCATCTGAAAAGGACGAAGACATTATTGAATCCGCAATCGATTTACACCAAGATGTTATAGTTAAATTCCTTAATGAGGGTTATAAACCTCATTCCACATGGTATGAAAACATGTGTAGGGACATGAACTTTAACAAGCGAATGATCAACCAAGAGTTGGAATGTGCTTTTATTGGTTCGGGTGATAACGTTATTGAGGGTGATGTTATTAGAAAACAAGAACAAGACAATGTTATAGACCCAATAGTCAAAGATAAGGCTTGGGATAGTAACTTGTGGATATGGAAATTACCTGAAAAGGGTCATAGATATATTTTGGCACTTGATGTATCTCGTGGTGATTCGGAAGATGCCACTGGTATGTGTATTATTGATTATGATACTTTTGAGCAGGTTTTAGAGTACCATGGTAAGGTACCACCAGACGTTGCAGCTCTAATCGTTGACCAATATGGTAGAATGTATGATGCACTATCAACATTTGATATTACAGGTGGTATGGGCGTAGCGTCAACCCAAAAACTTAAGGAGTTAAATTACCCTAAAAAATTATTACATTATGATAAAGATGGTGATAGTAATAGTATGTACTATATACCAGATGAGAATGCTATACCAGGTATAAATTTTGCTTCAAGAAATAGGAGAAGCCAAATTGTTGCGGCTTTAGAAGAAGCTGTAGCTAGGGGTGGTTTTAAAATTAGAAGCGAAAGATTGACCGCAGAACTTAAAAAGTTTGTGTATAAAAATGGTAAACCAGATCATATGAAAGGGTCACACGATGATTTGATTATGGCTCTTGGTATGTGTTTATTTGTTGCAAATACGTCATTTAAAAGATTACAAGAATCTGATAACATGACTAGGGCTATGTTAGAGAGTTGGAAGATAACAACTAATAACGTAAAAACGGATGCAGACTATTTATTAAAAGATGTAACGAGTTCACCAGATCCTAACAAATCATATTATGATGCAGAAAAATTTGACGTAAATGCTACTATATCAAATACCAAAGAATATGGTTGGTTATTCGGTGTAACCAAGAAAAAATAAAAAAAATAATTTTTAAACTAAAAAATTAAAATGGGAAATATCTTAATTAAACAGGCGAGAAGCACTGGACCAGGTTCCGTGTCAATTATTAGAACAAAAGAAAAGGATAGTGGTAGATTAGACGGTAAAGCTCTACAAAGAAATGCTGATGCGATAAAATGTTCACCAGAATCTGATGGCACAACAACATATGTGCAAAAAAAGGAGTGGGATGGTGTTACTGAAAACTATAAATTCCCACCTTATGTTGACTGTGAATACGTAAATTAAAAAAATATGGCGAATAAATTAACAATATACCAAAGACTTAATAAAACTTTAGGAAACGAGGTTGATGGTCCAAAATATGTCATCGACCCAAGCTCATTTGATGGTCTTAGTGGTGCCGAATTGGATCAGAAAAAATTAGAGGCGCAACAAACGCTTTATTTACAGAACCAGTGGAAAAAGATTGATAATGAGCTTTACCAAAAAGCTGTTTATTATGAACCAACCAGAATTGCCTCTTATTATGATTATGAGGCTATGGAGTATACCCCAGAAATTTCTGTTGCATTAGATATTTTCGCTGAAGAAGCTACAACAGCAAATGAGAACGGTAAAGTTTTAACGATATATTCTGACAGTAATAGAATTAAAAAGGAGTTAACCCACTTATTTGAAAACGTCTTGGACATAAACGCCAACCTAACGTCATGGGCTAGAAACGTTTGTAAATATGGGGACAACTTCATATACAATAAGGTTGTACCTGGTCAGGGGATTGTCGGTGTTACCCAATTACCTAACATCGAGATGACGAGATCAGAACCTGGTTTCTCAAAAGTTACTAGTTTAGATGACCAGCAAAAAGAACAAAACATCAAATTTTTCTGGAAAGATAAAAACGTTGAGTTTAATTCATTTGAAATTTCTCATTTTAGACTACTTGGTGACGATAGAAGATTACCCTATGGTACCTCAATGCTTGAAAAGGTTAGAAGGATTTGGAAACAGTTATTGTTATCTGAAGATGCGATGTTAGTATACCGTGTCACCAGAGCACCAGAAAGACGTGTATATAAAGTATTTGTCGGTAACATGGATGATAAGGATGTTGACGCATACGTTGATAAGATCGCCAATAACTTTAAAAGAGTTAATATGGTTGATAAAAACAACGGTAATCAAGATACGCGTTATAATGCATTAGCAGTTGACCAGGATTATTTTATCCCAGTTAGAGACCCTTCATTAGCCATGCCTATTGAAACCTTACCTGGTGCACAAAACCTTTCTGAAATTGCGGATATTGAATACATCCAAAAGAAAATGCTGGCTGCACTAAGAGTACCTAAAGCCTTCATCGGTTTTGAGGAAGCTACTGGTGATGGTAAAAACTTAGCTATTCTTGATGTTCGTTTTGCTAGAGCTGTGCACAGGGTACAAAAAGCGCTTATTCAAGAGTTAAATAAAATGGCTATTATCCACCTATACACAAAGGGTTTTGAGGATGATTTAGAGAATTTCACCATAACGTTAACAAGCCCATCAACACAAGCTGAGATGCTTAAAGTGCAAAACTGGAAAGAAAAAATTCAGTTGTATCGTGATGCGGTTTCTGACGCTGGTAACGGATTTGGTGCTGTTTCTATGACATACGCTAAAAAAGAAATCTTGAACATGAGTGATGACGAGATTAAACTTGACATCCAAAGACAAGCTGTTGAAAAAGCTGGTGGTGAAGAGCTTAAATCATTAGGTGAGACAATCAAACAAACTGGTATATTTAGGGATATTTATAAATTATATAAAATCGATCCTAACAATATGACTTTGGGTGCTGATGGTAGTGCACCAGCAGCGGATATGTCATCTGGTGGTGGCGGTGGTGGTGATATGGGTGGTATGGGCTCTGAAGCTGGTACCGACTTTACTGCTCCGTTAGAAGTACCTGGTGCCGAGGGTGGAGCTGAAGCTGGTGCCGAGGGTGGTGCTGAAGCCGCAGCTGAACCAGCCGCGCCAGAAGAACCTTTGGCTGAAACAACTAGAAAAAAATTGGATGCCAGAAACAAATTAATAAACGAGTCGCTTAAAAAAACGATTGATGAAATTGATAAATTATTATAATAAAACTATTTATAATTAAAATTAAAAAAATGTTTGGACAATTAAAAGAAAGCATACTTTCAAACCTAGAAAAAACTTACCAGAATAAGGGTGAAAAAGATTTTAAAGAATCTTTTGCCAAATATGTTAAAGTTTTAAAAGAAAATAACACATTAAGAGAATTTACTGAAGTGTACGATTTATTAAACACAATGAGATTTGAAGACGAATCAATCGCCAAAGAGTTTGTAGAGGAATCGATAGAACATTTAAAATCTTTTAATTTATCCGATGTTGATAAACTTAAAAACTTAACTGAAGAGAAAATATCAATTGAAGGTACTATTAATGAAAGTATTGATAAACTTGTTTTTAGTAAAAAATTACCTTTGGTTGAAAAAGTTAAACACAAAACAAATTTAATTAAACACTTAACTAGAGCTGAAAAATCAGTTGAATCATTAACTGAATCAATTGATAAAATCAATAATAGTTTGACAGAGAAAATCTCAAAACTAAATGAGGAGCAAGTTAAAGTTTTAAATTTATTTGCTGAAAATGATGAGTCGGCCATTAACGATTACTACACCAACTTAATTGAGAGCACTCAAAATGTTGTTGAGGAAACTATTAACAATGCTGACGATATCATTATTGTTAAAAAACTATTGGAAGTTAGAACAAAACTAAATGAGATGAAAAACGAAAAACCGTCTCTAGAAACAATAGATAATATTATCGATCTTAAAAAGAGCTTCGAATAAAAAAATCTCCATAAAAAAGTAAAGCCAGGGTAGCGAATCCTGGCTTTTTTTGTTCCATAACTGGAACGGTCCTAAAACACCGCTTATAGCGGAATATTTTACTCTTGGGTTGGTTTATCAGAACCACCCTTTTTGCTGAAAATCTTTTCAATAACGGTCAAACCTAGACCACCACCAGCAATAAGGCATAAAGCGTCATACATGTACTCTGGAGTACCCTCTGGGCTTCTAAAAGTGGCTACATAGGCTAAAATAATAACGTTTAATAACGTAAATAAAGCAGCGAATCTTTTGCTAGATGTTTCGCTTTGACCTGATAGTAAGTCGTTAATAAATTTTTTCATGGTTAATACTTTTTGATTTGTGTTTATTTTAATATAAATACCCCAAAATTTGCTTTAGTCACTTTTTTTTACTATTATTATTACATAACAATAAATATATTTTAAAATATGACTAAAACAAATGCAATCCAAATTCGGAAAAGAAAAAAAACTCTTCACAGACGAAAGGTTCAGAGTTAAATACGGTACAATTGATGCCGTAAAACTAAACGCTATCTACATAAATGTTGAATCGTGGGTACAACCAAAAGATATAGAAAACTACGAATCATACATAAGATTAATGCGTAAACAAATAATTGTTAACATAAAAGACAAAATTGACAAAAGTTATTTTAAACAAAATTTTATTGTCGATTTAGATCTAAGGGCTTCTGGCATGTCAGATGACAAAAAAAGCTTCATGTTTATTGAGCTAACTGTTTACCCAGAACAGAAAATTAAATTTAATTCGCCTTTAATGTTTAAAAAAATGCGTGAGTTATCTAATCTTATAATTGAATCCTTAGAGCAAAATAAATTAAGTTACTTTTCAAAAAAATCAAATGCCAGAACACGAAGACTTTGAATATGATGAAATACCAATGGAAGAAGGTATTGAGATCATGAATGAACACTTAGAAAGAATACTACCATCAATTGAATCTTGGTATACAATAAATAACACGGATTTTTACTTCAACTTTAAGACAGTAGCCACTGTTGAATCTGGGTTGTATACTATGATATACAATGAAGGTAATGGTTTTGGTATATCTAAGTTAAATTATAAAAGTGACGAATTTTTTCACTTACCATCCTTACCCCACAATCAGATTATATCGGATTTAAAAATATTCTGGGATAATATTGAAAGGTTTAGAACCTATAATCTAACACCAAAACGAGGTATAATATTATATGGGGACCCTGGATGCGGTAAAACATCTTTAATACATTTGTTGGTTGATGAATTGAAAAAATATAATGGTATATCAATCTACTTCGATAACCCCTTTAATTGGGTTGAATTAGCTAAATTAGTCAGAAAGGTTGAAAAAGAGAGACCTTTATTATGTATCATTGAGGATTTGGATTTGGTTATTGATAAATTTGGTGAAGAAGTATTTTTAAACTTTTTAGACGGTTTAAACTCCATTGATAATGTGGTTTATGTTGCGACAACAAATAACCTTGATAGGATACCAGACAGAATTAAAGATAGACCATCTAGATTCGATAAAAAATATAAGATCGAAAAACCAAACAGTGAAGATAGAAAATTGTATTTTGAATCAATACTCACCGATGAGGATAAAAAACTGTATGATATTGATAAACTCGTGAAAGATACTGATAAGTATACAATGGCCCACCTCAAAGAAACTTTTATTTCTTTATATATTCTTAAGAACGATTATACCGATACTATTAAAAGGTTAAAAAAATCAAAAATAGCTGATGATAGGATTGGATTTGATCTTTCTGATGAGTAAAATGGTATTTAACGTGTTTTCGCTATATTTATTAGATATATTCATATAACAATGGCGATAAAAATTTTAAAAGAAAACGAAGAGGGCTTCGGTATTTTAGTTGAAGGAGACGCTGGATCCGTATCTGAGAGTTTACAAAGTCAGATTATTAATGAAGAGGTTAGCGGTGCGATAGATTTATCTGGCCCGATATATTACTACGCAACATTACAGAAATATGGTGTTGAAAATAGAAACGGTAGGGTTTATCCAGAAGATATACTTAGAAGAGAGGTTGAAAGATATAGAGAAGTAATCGCCAGAAACTCAAGTTTTCATGAATTGGATCACCCGCAAGAGTCGGTTATTTCATTAAAAGGTGGATCACCTCACAGAATAGTTGATATGTTCTGGAAAGATAACGTTCTTATCGGTAAATTAGAAATATTAGTTTCTGAGGGTTTTAGAAGAAGTGGTATTATCTCTTGTAATGGTGATTTAGTTGCTCATTACTTGGGTTATGGTATGACTCTAGGTATTTCATCTAGAGGAGTGGGTAGCCTTAAAAAGATTAATGGTAAAAACGTTGTTCAGGATGATTTTGAATTAATATGTTGGGATATAGTGTCATCACCATCAACACCTGGTTCTTATCTATATAAAGATGCTAATGATTTTAACAAATATGATGAGGTTTTAAATGAACCAAAAGATATAGAAGAAACCAAAGGTATCAATAGAGCGACTGCTGAAAAGTACACTGGTGGGGAATCAAAAGAAGATTTAGTTGCTAAACTAAACAAATTTTTGAAGTTTTAATTTGACTTTTTAACGAATTATACCTAAAATTGTAACAATTAAAAAAATTTTTTTATGAAAACATATTATTGGTACACAGTTACAATTCAGTTTGTTGTTGAAGATGAGCAAACGGGTAAAATTAAAAAGGTTAAAGAGAATTATTTAACCAAAGCGATTTCTGTAACAGACGCAGAAGCCTCTGTAATCAAGGATTTAGAGGGTGTTATGGGTGAATACAGAATTTTAAAAATCGATGAATCGAGATTCGTTAGAGTAATCGTTCCCGAAGGAGTTGATATCAACGCCGAATAAAAAAACAATAAAACACTATATAAAAGTCACTCATTAAGGGTGACTTTTTTTTTGCTATAACCTTTAATTCTGGGGTTTTTTAATATTTTTTTGACTTTTTGGTTTTTTCATAGTATTTATTACTAAGATAATATATCATAATAATTTTTTAATAAATTAAAACATGAGCAAAACAAATATTTTAGCAGAGACTCTCGCTGAAATTCAAGAACTAAGAGAGGCTGTTTCTAAAAATGCTAACCATGCATTAAAGAGCACCCTTAAAGAGGAACTAGAAGAAATCGTCAAAAATAACCTTCAAGAAGGTATTGATGATGTGGAGTCTACAGATGACATGCCAGGTGATGACCTACCTGGTGATTTAGATCAAGCGGATAATAATGGTGAAGGTATGGGTGGTGACTCTATTGAAGCCTCTGATGATGAGGGTGAAAAAGTTATCGACTTAACTAACGAGCCAAATGAGGAAGTTATTAAACATTTCGAACTCATGGAACCCGCTGATGAAATCGAAATCGTGCAAACACCTGAAGGTGGTTTACAGATCAACATTAACCCAGCTTCTGATGAAGAATCTAAAGAAGGTTCTGAAGAGGAGTTACCAGCAGAAGATTTAGCTGAATACGGTGACGAACACCCTATTGCTACTAAAGATGCTGTTGAGAAACTTGAGGAAGAAGGTAAAGTAGATGAATACGGTGACGAACACCCTATCGCTACTAAAGATGCTGTAGAAAAACTGGAAGAGACTGCCGATGAAATGATCAAAGAAGAAGAGCCTGTTTTTGAAATCGAAATCAGTGAAGAAGACACAGCAGCTTTGGCTGAAATGTCCGCTGAAAAAGAAGAAAAAACTGATGAGGCTGAAAACGTTGAGGAAACTGTTGTTGAAGAGACCGCAGAAGCCAACGAAAATTCAAAAGAAAAAGAGTTACATGAAAGTTTGGTAGTCATGAGAAAAAAATACCAAGAAGTAGTGGCTGAAAATAATAAAAAGACTAAAGAGTTAGAAGGTTTTAAAACTTTGGCTGAAGAATTTAAAGGTTCTGAGGCTGATTATAAATCTGCTATTAAAAATCTTAAGTCTCAGTTACAAGAGGTTGCCTTGTTTTCGTCTAATTTAACATATGCAATTAAATTGATTACTGAAAACTCTACAACTAAGGATGAAAAATTAGAAATCCTTAAAAGATTCGATGGTGCTAAAAACTTAAACGAGTCTAGAGAAATCTTTAATTCAATGCAGTCGCAATTTAGCTCGAACAAAAATGCAACTAAACAGATGGTCGAAGAAAAAATTATGGAGACGCCAAAAGCTAGTGGTTCATCAAAATTAAACGAATCAACAGCTTATACGAACCCACAATTAGATAGAATTCGTGAGATCATCGGTAAAATCTAAAATTAAAAAAATAATCAATAAAAAAAACTTAAAAAAATTACTAAAATGGGAGCATTATTAGAATCAGGAAAAGTTGGTAACGTAAGCTTAAATCACTTGAAAGCTGTACGTACTGACGTAATTAACAGATGGGACAGCTTAGGTCTTTTAG
>JACCDW010770556.1_pt1 | contig 44577 bp, 51 predicted proteins | sample 7449781 | NCBI WGS metagenome assembly JACCDW01 (sample SAMN15323449, study PRJNA562643) | freshwater metagenome | isolation source: river surface water | place: USA:Blue River Watershed | collected 2017-08-18
AAAAGCAGCCCTTTCATGAAGTTGTCGCCAGTGAACTGATCCGCCAAATCGAAGCAGGCACTGCACCATGGCAAAAGCCTTGGAATGCAGACGGCGGCATAGGCGGGATGCCCCTCAATCCGACCACCGGCAAGCGGTACAAGGGCATTAACGCCATTCACCTGCTCGCGCAAGGCCATAGTGACCCACGCTGGCTCACCTACAAACAAGCTGCGAGCTTGGATGCGCAGGTCAGAAAAGGTGAACGCGGCACATCCATCCAATACTGGAAGTTCGAAGACACCCGAGTCAAAACGGATGCTGCCGGAAACCCCGTCATGGGGCCTGACGGCACCCCCATACAAGAGCGCTTCAAACTGGAAAACCCTCGGGTCTTTTACGCCACAGTTTTCAATGCCGAACAAATTGATGGTCTTGCTCCGTTGGTGGTGCCTGAGCTGAACTGGGACCCAGTCGAGCGAGCCGAACAAATCTTGACCAACTCTGGCGCTCGCATTGCGCATACCGCCATGGACCGGGCTTACTACATCCCCGCCCGCGACGAAATTCACCTCCCCCTTCAAGCGCAGTTTCCCACTGCCCGGAACTATTACGCTACAGCGCTGCACGAGCTGGGACATTGGACTGGCCATGAGTCTCGACTCAAACGAGATCTCAGCCATCCATTTCGAAGTGAAGGCTATGCACGCGAAGAGTTGAGGGCAGAAATCGCCAGCATGATGATCAGCGCCGAGCTTGGCCTGCCGCACGACCCCAGCCAACACGCAGCTTATGTGGCCAGCTGGGTGAGTGTGCTCAAAAAAGATCCTCTGGAAATTTTCAGGGCCGCAGCTGATGCGGAAAAGATCCATGCCTTGGCCATGAGCTTTGCGCCTGCGCTGACCAAAGATCTAAATCCAGATGCTGGTGTTGCCACGCCTGCACCTTCTCCAGGCCCATCACTGGCCCTATCGCCCGTTGCTCAAGGTTTCACGCCCTTGGCACAGCCCGAGCTCGCCACCGTCATTGATTCGGCTCCCACTTCGGCTCCTGCAGCCACCAAGGTGATTCCCATGCCCCTTCATCCCCTGAGTGCTGATGATGTTCGTGATGCCCTCTCCTACATCTCCCCCAATTTGCCACGCGATGACTGGGCACGCATCGGCATGGCTCTCAAGTCTGAATTCCCCAATGATTTGGGTTTGGATCTATTTGACCAGTGGAGTTCGACAGGCGAAGGCTATGACCGAAATTCTGTCATTTCTACCTGGAGAAGTATCCGCGCTGATGGTGCGGTCAAGGTCGGTACCTTATTGAAGCAAGCACAGGACAACGGCTTTAAACCGCGTCAAGACAGTTCTTGGCGTGACGCATCGGCACCGCGTATGGATGCTGCAACTCAAGCTGCCCAAGCCGCCGCTGCGGCCAAGGAACAGCAAGAGCGCTTGTCCCAACAAAAAAATGCTGCCCTTAAGGCCCAACAAATGTGGCAGGACGCACAACCAGGTAGCGAAGCCGCATATTTACAGCGCAAGAACGTTAAAGCGCATGGCACCCGAACCACCGCCAACGGCACGCTGCTTGTTCCTTTGGTCGACGAGCAGGGCACGCTGTGGAATGTGCAGAGGATTTTGCCGACAAAACTGGACAACGGCACCGACAAGTTGTTTCTCAAGGGCGGCCGCAAAAGTGGACTGTTTCATGTCATTGGCAACGTGGGCAGCACTCCCGATCAGCCCATTTTGTTCGCAGAAGGCTACGCTACGGCGGCAAGTTTGCACGAAGCCACGGGTTGGCCCGCAGTGGTCTGTCTGGATGCAGGCAACCTGATCAAGGTGACCAACCAGTTCAGAAACCGTCGCCCTGAAGCCTTGATGATCGTTGCCGGTGACGATGATACGCAGACCATGGCCACCAAAGGGGTCAACCCCGGCCGTCAAAAGGCTGGCCTGGCTGCCGAGCAAGCCAAAGCTGTTTTGGCATTCCCTCAAGGTTTGACACCTGAGCATTCCGACTTCAATGACCTGGTCGCACAACGGGGCATTCAAGCCGGGCACGCGCAAATTCGCGCCAGCATACACGCAGGCCTTAATGCCTTTGTCCAAAGTGCTGCGCCCTTTTCTGACTTGCCAGAAAACCAAGAACAACAGGCAGTTCCGCTCTGGGCACTAAAGGTACGTGAGGCCATGCAAACACTCCAAAGCCAAGGGCTGCCCGCTCAAGATCCGCAAGCACAGGTAGCTGATGTGGAAGTCAATCAGTTGACTGTGGGTGAAGTGGCCGTTGTTTCCAGTCAAGCTGCACCCGCACAATTTATGGTTGAGGACGCGCCAGAGTTTCCTGCTGCTGCCGTGGCTGAACTGAATGAAAGCGTGGATGCACTCTCAACGCCAGCGGCTGAACCTGCGAGCGACACCACCACCGTCACAGGAGCGCCGTCGCCAGATCCAACTGCAGGCGTGCAGACCTCTGCACCCATCGCTGTTGATGTTTCTCCTGCGCCCGCTCTCGATCCCACCACGGCTATACCCATCCCTCGGCCAGATCCGAACAACGATTTGAATCTGGATGCTTTGCAAGCCAAGCGGGCACGTGATGCCCAGCAAGTTCGCCAAGAAATGGGCAAAGCGCCAGATTCAACCACTCAAACTGGCCGCAGTGGGTTTGAGCAAAACCCATCCCAGGGCATGAACAGCATCAGCACCCTGGCCCCTGCCGAGGAAACTGGCCCCAATACATACCTGTACCAAGAGCTGCGTGCCTTGCGGGAGCGACTCGCCAAGGAGTACCAACACGACGGCGCCGGCAAGTATTTTTTCAGACAAGGCAAGCTCGATTTGGCCTTTGAAGACACGGGCTCCAAATTCAACACCGCACACCACGCACCCGAGGTTGTCGCCTCCATTGCCCAATTGGCGCATGCCAAGGGCTGGCGTGAGATGTATCTGACAGGAACTGCGGAATTTCGCAGAGAGATGTGGCTGCAAGCCTCATTGCTGAACATGAAGGTAATTGGCTATGAGCCTGAAGCCATCGATCAAGTTCGATTGACTGAGCGCAAGCTGCTACTGGCGAAGGACCAGGCTTTAAACCCGGCAGCGGGCGCGTCCGTCAACAGCGTCGCATCCAGTCAAGTTCCCAATCCTGGAACGGGGCCAATAGAGGCTGGACCAGCTGGGGCAAGCTCTTCCCACCTCCACACTTCGGCTCAATCGATACCACCGGTTAAGTCAACGCCTGCTCCGGCCCTCTTGTCCTCCGCAGCGGCCAAGCAGCTCGACACTCAACTGCGTGATGTGCTGGGCCAAAAGGGTGCGAATGAGCCGCAAGCCATGGAATTGACATTGAGCAAACTGTATTCCCAAGTGCAGTCGCCTCGTGTTTACCTTGGCCAGCTGTTGGAACACGGTTCTGCTCCCTATAAATTCGACCCGAAAGAGCAAAACAGCTACTTCGTCAAACTCCAAACAAAGTCCGGACCTCAAACCGTTTGGGGGGTAGATTTGCCCAGAGCCTTGGCAGAAATGTTGCCAAACGGAGAAAGCGCGATTGGTCAGGACATCTTGCTGGCCTTTCAGGGAGTTAAAAAAGTACAAGCCCTGGTCCCACAAAAAGATGCCTCTGGCCAGCCTGCTCCAGAAAAGTGGGAGCTGGTGGATCGCAATACCTGGTTTGCACAACCGGTGATGCAAGCCTACGCACAAAGTCAGCAAGAGCTGGCCGAAATGCCCCCAATCGCGACTTCAACTCCAACCGTAACTACGCCAGCAACTGCTCTGATTGCTGCAGAAGTCGCATCACAAGGCAGCTCACCTGCTAAACCAGCGCAAGCCATGCAAGCGTTAGCGCCACCAGCTGATCGACTGCGCAATGCCTTGGCTCAATTGGGTGCAGATCCATTGCAAGCAGAGATCACCCTGGCTTCTATGCAAAATCTCTTTGACTCGCCAAAGTTTCAGGTCGGAAAATTGCTTGAACATGGACAGGCCCCTCTTCAGTTCACACAAGGCCAACCGCTCAGCTATTACTTGAAGTTGTCGACCGAGCAGGGGCATGTCCTGCTTTGGTCTGCAGACTTCCCTCGGGCCATCAACAGCTCCCCCGTTTTGCTTGGTCAAACCGTTGTGGCTGCATACAGGGGTATTGAACTGATTCAGGACGGTACTCGACCAGCAACACCTCGCAACGACTGGCTGGTCGCTCCGCTGGATCGTCTGCACGAAGATGCTCAGCATGGGGTTGTGCAACGCATGTCGAACGCCCAAACCATGGTCCCAAGCCCTGCTCCGGCTGCCAATGCTCCCCAGGAGCAGCAAGCCTTGTACATCTTGCGTGAGGCCATGCGTCAGGCAGGGATACCGCAGGAATTTGCTCAAGCCACGCTCAAAGATGCTCAGCAGTTGTTGGGCACCGCGCAGGTGCCCATTCCCGCATCTCTCGGACAACCTGGACAGCCCGCCCAACAGGGTCCCCAAGTTACCTCTGTTCGCCCTGGTGTGAATGCCACACAACCGTCTCAAGGTCACTCTGTTTCGAAAAAAGTTGGTCCATCTCTATGACTGCAACCCCACTCACGCCATTTCGAGTCCGTATGAACTACTCAATCAAACTGAGTGCTCTGGTTCTGCCTTGTTCCCTGTTTATCGCCTGTTCGGGCACTGGACCGAAGCCTGACGGCGCATCGGGCGAAGTGCGGCAGGCGAACATCCAGCAACAAGCGCTCGAGGAGCTGATCGAAATCACCCGGGCAGGCCAGCCCAAAAGGTTTCGCGCCGAGCGTGCAGGTGACGTGCGCCAAACACTGCAAAGTTGGGCAAAGACCTCGGGCATGACTCTCCAATGGAAGAGCGCTCAATCCCTGAGCACCACCGGCGTCATTGACGAGCTGAACATTCATTCAGCGGTCATGTCCCTGGCGCAGCAATTTCCAAGCGACCAGGCCGCTGTCATGGTGCAGTTCCCTACACCCCGCTTGATGATCGTGAGCGACGTTCTGTCCAAAGATCAAAGCACACAAAACTGCCCACAAGTTCCCGCTGGGGCCATCGTGATCGGTCGGTATTGCCTATTGGCAGAGCAATTCTGGTTCGTCGATCCGAGCGACAAGTTTTTAAGTGCAACGCTTGAACGTTGGGCCAGTGCTGCCCAACTGGATCTGAATTGGACGTCCAAGCTCGACTGGCCCATCACGCTCACCGTGCGCAAGCCCTACAGCGGTGATTTGCTTTCAGCCATTTCGGCTGTGACCAACGATTTAGCTACTCAAGGCGTGGACTTCAGGTACGCCATCACGAGCCGAACCTTGTCCGTTGACGCATTGCCACGTCCACACACCGCCCCCCAAACACCAGCCCCATCTCAAGCAAAGGAAATCACAAAATGAAAATGAATATTCTCTTTAGCGCAGCGCTTAGCAGTTTTGCGCTTGTTGCTCTGCCCTGTAATGCGCTCGCCAAACAAGACGCGCCGATTGTGGGACAGGCCGTGGAACGCACAGCATCTGTGGCTGGCAAAGACAACTCATCTGCCGTCATTCCGGTGGTAATAGAAACCGAAACGGCTGCAACTGCCGTCACCGCCTCCACTCTTACATCAGGATCTGGATCGGCCCCGGCATCGCCCCACACCGCTCAAGCCCCCACTCCCGTCATCGAGCGCCTAACCATTCAAGCCGGTCAGCGCCTGAGCGTCGCCTTGGGTACTTGGTTGAAGTCCCAGAGCGTCGAGTTGTCTTGGGAGCCTTCAGGCACGTTGCCTGGCCGAGTACGCGACGTGGTGATCGACAGCGCCTGGCTGGCTTCACAAACCGCACTTGAGCCCACGCTTTCAGAAGTGTTGGCCCCCTTCGGTCTGACTGCACATGTCCTGCGTCAGCGCCAAAACACCGATGCCAGCAATGTGACCATTTTGGACACAAGCCCCACCTCTGTAGTGGTGCGCAACGCATCCAACGCCCGCCCTTGACATGTCACTGGCACACCAGCTACCCGCCCACCAAACCATTTCATGAGGCCTTACGTGATGACTTTGCCTACTTTCCCCCCATTTACTCGAACCACTGCGGTTGTCCTTGTGTGCGCCTGCGTGCTCGCAGGTTGCACTACGCCGCAGGCCCTGCAGGCGAGTGTCGATGCCCGCATGGACAAACTCAAGTCCGAACCCTTGCAGGCCAAAGCCCCCCAAGTCGTTCAAACCCCAAGCAACATGCCCCCAGTCGGTCGCTCAATCGACGCCATGGACGAGCGCCAGGCCGTGAGCATGCAAGTGAGCAACGCCAATTTGTACGATCTGGCCGCCAAACTGACCCAACGCATGGGCTATGGCCTGAGCGCACTGTCGTCCGTGGATGTCAGCAAAACGGTCACCATCAACCTTAAAGCGGCAACACCCGCACAAGCCCTGCGTCAACTTGCTTGGCAAGCTGGGTATGTGGCCGTCATCAATGACCAGGACCGCAGTGTCACCCTGACCAAAGACGCGGCCATGGTCTTCAAAGTCCCGGCCGATGAGCTGAAGAAACTGCTCAATACGAGCTTCAAGTACGGCGGCTCACCTGTTGGCGGTGGCAGCTCCGGCGGCTCTAGCGGCTCAGGAGGTTCGGGCGGCACCACATTCGCTCCGGTGTCCGCAGAATTCAAAGTCGAGGGCAATTACACCAATTCGCCTGCAGCGTTTCAGGCATTCATCGAAGAGCTTGCTGGCTCCAACGCCCGTGTTCAGGTCTATCTTGAAGCTGGGTTGATTTCGGTGCGCTCCAACGGCCAGGCGCTCAAGCGTGTGCATGACTTTTTGTCTCGTTATGCCTTTGATGCCCGCCGCCAGATTGAAGTCAATGCCCGTGTCGTGGAAGTCTCCCTGTCGAACGAGTTTCGCTATGGCATCCAATGGGACAAGGTGCTGAACGCTGCCGGAACCCGCAAGTTTGGCCTGAACACCCGCTCCATCGTGGGCACCAGCGTGACGCCTGCAGGCTCATTCAGCTTCTCTTCAGAATCGGTGACCAGCGTCATCGAAGCGCTGGAGACCCTCACCAATGTGGATGTCACCAGCACCCCCCAGATGGTGATCACCAACAACAGCTCAGGGGTGATTTTTGAAGGCACGCAAAAGCCTTACCTACCCTCGGTCACATCAACCACAACAGGTTCTGGCACCACCGCCACTACGAGTCTGAGCGGCAGTGGTGCTTACGCCTCAGACGGTATCCAGATGAGCATCCACGCCAACATCCTGGACGATGACAACGCCGTGCTGACGATCGTGCCCAGCGCTGTCACCTTAGGTGAACTCAAAAAATTGCTGGGCGACCAGATCCAGATGTACGAGCAATCGGTGCGCAACGGTGGCCAGCGGATCTCCATCCGCTCGGGTGAGACAGTAGTCATCAGCGGCAACCGCTACACCCGTGGCAACAGCGTTGACCGGGGCATTCCCGGTGTCATCAACGCCCCCCTGATCGGCGCAGTTGCTGGCGGACACAGCAAGGACTCGGCTGCACGCCAGACCGTGATCATCATGAATGCACGGATTTTGCGACCAGATCCGATGGACATCGTGTTCTCGGAGAGCATTTGATGAAGCTCCCTTCAATTCAAAATCTCAGAGGCAAACTGAGGTTGCCAGGTCGATCTGGCAATTCAGTTGACACTTTGGCCAGCATGTCAGCCGTGACATCTTCCACAGTGACCGGCGTGTTTTGCCAAAGCGGCACCCGCGAGGCTTGGTGGCCACTGACGCCACAATTGCACTTGGCCAGCGGACAGCCCGGCTCTGAACCACTGCCGGGAACCTACATTTCTTTCGCTCCACATGACGACCAATGCCTATTGATGGACAAGGCGCAGCGCGTGCTGGTGCACGACCTCATTAGTGACATTGGTGAACCCGTCTTTGCTCAGCGCTACCAACCCGCTCAGAATAGTGGTAATGGCGTTGGTGGTGCCACTGTAAACGCGGACAGTGTGGTAGTTCGTCGGATCAAGAGTCCCTGGCTGTACGCCACCACGCAAGCCAGATTGAACAATTTTCCGGCAAACGTCCAGCTGATATCTGGTCTGGCCGCACTCAGAGGTTTGCTGGCCACATCGCCGTCTTTGCACACATTGCAAGCTCCGTTCGTGACAGGCGTTCTGTTTCAAGGAGATACCACTCAGGCGCTGGGACCGGGACACGTGCAGGTCCTTGTGCTGATGGTCTGTTCTGAGACTGGGGAGCTTAGCCAAATGGACTATGTCCCCCTGGCTGGTCTTGATCCTGCGTCGGCTATTCGTTCTTTCGTCCAATCCGTGCGCCTGTCCTCATCTGGCGAATGGACCCAAGAGCGCACGGCCATTTTTACGGCCGATGAAATCTTGCGTTTGGGCTCGGCCCTGCGCCCATATCCACGCGAGAGTGAAGTCCTGGGCATCGCCGTCTCCAAACTTTGGCGCATGGGCTCAGTGGCCAGCATTGGTGCTTTGGCTTGCACGGGTACCGCTTTTGCTGCATTGACCTACCTGAACCATAGCGCAACAGCCCAGTCACAGCAAAACCAGATTCAACTGCAAGTCCAGCAACAAGCGCTCACCCAGATGCTGGCCACCGACCGTTTGGCAGCCGTACTAGAGCGGCGCAGCGTGAAGCACGAGGACGCCATCAGCAAAGCCAGCGCAGTCTGGCAGGAAGGTGCCAAGGTGGTGATTGCTGCCTCTCCAGACACCCTCAAGTTGACCGTTAGTCACAAAGTTCAAGCATCCGACCAGAGCCCGGATCAGACCCCACAAGCCTTGGCCAAGGCCTTGAGCATCACCCCGCCAGAGGGCTGCACTCGGGTGCCGCCTTCCATCACGCCCCAAATCAGCGAGTTGTATCTGACCTATGAATGCCAAACATCTGACACTGATCTGCAGCGCCTCGGCTTTGCTGGTCGCTAACTACATGCTGGTTCCCGCCTGGGGCCAACATCAACGGTTGAGCTTGGACAAACAACAAGCTCAAACGGCCAATCAGGCCATGCAAGCACGCATGAGCGTAGCGCAAGCCTTGCCTGTGCGCGCGATGAACCTAAGCGATCGCGCCGTGGCCCTGTCTTCGGCCGTGAACGCTTGGACCGGCTCCAGCCGTGATTACGGCATCACGCTGACGCAAATTGCGACCCCGCAATCATCCATGGGGCAAAACGTTGTGGAAGTGAGTGCTTTAAGTGAAGTGGACGCTTTGACTGGTTTGCCCGTGCAGCGACTGACCCTGAAGGGTCAATACCGGTCTTTGACGGATTTCAAGCGGTATCTGGCGCAAGAGATGAACGCAGAGCAGGCCGTGGCCATTGAGCAACTCAAGCTGTCTGGCGACACGTTTGATCTGCTGGTAGGTATCTACAGCCGGGCGCAGTGAGCTACCCCACCCCGCACCACATGTTGCACCCATGACCATGCTCAACTTGTTTTCTACCCCTGCTTCGGCCGACTCTTCATCAGAGACGCCGCATGAAGCGCCACCAGTTCAGCCGAAAAAACTGGCTGTGCTTGACATTCAGCCGCGAGCACCCGTTTGGAAATCCCCCTCAGAGACTCCTGAATCTGCAGTGCCTGAAGCCGTGGTGGCCGTGTTTGCTAACGATCTGTCTGCAGACGGTTTGAAGCTGGAGCCGATCAGGGTGACTGAGGTCGCAGCCAACGAGAACCATCAAAGCCATTTGCAAAGTGATGAACTGCCAACTGACGGCTCTGCGGCAAACGATGTTCAAGTACGCGCCTTGCGCGATGCTGGCATTTCAGAAAGCCACATTCAGATCGCTCTGCAGCGGCAGTCCCTCACGCATGAACCCTTAACCGAAATCATGCGCTCGGCCGAATACGGCTTTCTCACCCCTGAAGGCGTAGCCCGCGTACAGGCCAAGATCAGTCAGTGGCCCTACTTCGCGCCTAGTCAAATCGATGGCATCGCCACCCGCGAGATCCAAAAAATTCTGGCTGATCGCAAGGTGTGCATCACCAAGATGGAGCCTCTTCTGCCCGTGGGTGTGCAAAACGGACGGCTGCAACTCGCCCTTTGTGAACCGCGCAACGCCTCCAAAGCACACCTGCTGTATCCCCATTGGCAGCACGACTTCGTCGTTTGCAGCGAGCGCAGCTTGCAAACACTCTACCGCCGCGCCTATGCCCAAAGCGGCAAAGATGCGATGGACCTGTATCACAAACTCAAAGTGATCAGCCTCGATGACGAAGGCGCTGACCGCGTTTTACGCGAGTTTATTCTGGCTCTGATGCGACACGGCTGCTATCTGGGGGCCAGTGACATTGCCTTGACTCCCATGACCAGCAACAGCGGCGGTGTCGTGCGCTATAAGGTCGGCGGCATGGGCACCATCTTCACCTTCTTGGAGGCAAAGATCTGGCAACGCGTGATCGTGCACTTGCTCAACGCGGCAGGTGCGACAGAAAAGATCAAAGAGGCCCCTGTGGACACCCGTTTCGAGTTCAAGGACTCAGATATGGAGCAATACACAGAAATCGCGCAGCGCTATGGGTTTCGCATGGAGTTGATGCAACGGCGCAAATCTGAGAGCCACAGTGTCACTTGTGTCATGCGAATCCTGGACCAGCAAGCTGAGTCATCTGAGCTTGATGCGCTCAATTTTGACGATGAAACCCTGCGTTACCTGCGCGACGTCAAAGAGCGGGCCACCGGCCTGATGCTGATCACCGGCCCCACGGGATCGGGCAAAACCACCACCCTGTACGCCTTGCTCAATGAAATCGACCCAGTCGGCCGCTGGATCGAGTCGATAGAAAACCCCATCGAATACTCCAAAGGTCTTTGGATTCAGTTTCAAACGGAAACCGGTGGGTCGGAGGCCACGGGCGCTTACAACCTGCTCAAAGGCCTGTTGCGTGCAGCACCAGACGTGATTCTTTTTGGCGAGGTACGCAAAGGCGATATCGGCAACGAATTGGTCGACGCGGGCAACACCGGTCACTTGGTTTTTACCTCGCTGCACACGAACAGCGCATCGTTGGCCATCTCCAGGCTTCGCGGCTTTGGCCTGGACATGACCGCCGTAGCCAGCTTGCTTTTGGGAGTGTTAGCTCAGCGGCTGATCCGCACCTTGTGCCACTGCGCTGTGCCCGACACCCGTATCGAGACCATGACGTTGTTGCAAAACCAATCATTTTTGACACGCGGCAATCAAACGCTCAAGCCACACCGCGCCATGGGCTGCATTGAATGCAACCACACCGGCTACCGTGGGCGGCGGATGATCTATGAGCTGCTCAAGATTTCGCCCTCTGTCAAAGACATGATCGAGCGCGATCACCCGCCCAGCGCCATCGGCAAAGAAGGCATCACCCCCGAATACACCCTGATTGCCAATGCGCTGCGCCTGGTGGCCCAGGGCCTGACCTCCATCGAAGAGGCCAAGAAACTCGGCTCATTGGAGGACAAATAATGAGCACACCCTCACAAAAGAACAATTCGAACAACAGCGCCCTTAAACCCCGGCAAGGCTTTGCCATGTATTGGGACTTCACTGCGCAAGCACCCAACGCTGGGGACAAACGCAAGATTCAGGGCATGGTGCAAGCCAGCTCAGAGGTCTATGCCTTGGCTCGTGTCAAACGCATGGGCTTCAAGCGGCCCCAGGTGCGCGTCAATGCCATGCAAACACTGAGTTCCGGCTTTGGCTGGATCGTGCGCTCAGACTTTGATCTCCGGGACAAAGCCCGCTTGTATGAAACGCTGGGTAAGCGTTTGCAGCGCGACGGCTCATTGCTCGCTGCGCTGGAGTCCGCTCAAGAATACCTGCAAGACGGTCGTCTCAAAGGCGCTGTGGCTATCCTTGCCGCCCAAGTCAACGACGGGCAACCCTTGCATGCCTCCATGCAAACCGCTGGTTTCAGCCTGCGCGATTCGATGGTTGTGCGCGCCTTGAGTGAATCGGGCAATGCGTACCAGGCGTTCACGGATCTGGCCGCAGAAGCACGCACCCGCTACCAGCGAGACACCGCCCTCAGCTCCGCCCTGCGCATGCCGATTTTGATGATGATCGGGCTGTACTTGGCGCTGCCTGCATTTTTCTTAGGACTGGGCCCCAAGATCATCAAGTTCTTCAAACGCCTAGGGACGCAAAACACTAACATCCCCGATTCCATCAAGACCATTTACGGCCTGGTTGACTGGGTCAACGGCAATGTCCAAATAGCGGCTTTGATCTACATCGCATTGGGACTGGGGGCCATTGCACTTTGGAAATCCTCCATTTGGTCAACCCTGGCACTCAAGATCAAAGCGTTCCGAGATCTGTCCCTCAAAAGCGAACATGCCGCAATTTGGTCCGTCTACGGCCTGATGTATGCAGCTGGCATCCCTGGCCAAGACATTTGCACGGTTCTCAAACCCGCCACCCAACTCAAATCAACCGCTGAAGCCTTGGCCCGCATGAGCAAACGCCTGGCCGCAGGCAGCGATGACCGCGATGCAGTCCAAAGCGCTGGTTTCCCCAAATTCGTGGTGGCGGGCTACCGCGCCGCACGGGATTCCGGGTCTTTATCTGATGGCCTGAAGTCATTCACCGCCATGTTGAACGAAGACATCGAGCTGCTCACGGCGCAGACCAAAGCATGGCTTCAGCTCATGTCGCTTGTGATCATGGCTTTCGCGGTGTTGGGCATTTTCTATGTCGTTTATTACCCCATCGCAGGCCCTGTTCTCAACAGCCTGTGAGCATCCAAAACCCGATTGATTACTTTGACCTTTTATTCCCTCTGAAACCTTTCAAGTCCACTTTTCTCAAGGAGCAACCACCATGAAATTTTCTCAAATCACCACCCTGCTGAAGCGACGCATGTTCTCGCCAACCACCCCAGAAACCCCAGAAAAGGTCGATATTTCGCATCGCGTTAAAAAACTGGCCCACAAACAAAAAGGCTTCACGCTCATGGAATTGGCCGTGGTCCTGGGCATCATTGCCGTTCTGGCCAGCGTGATCATTGGCAGCTTCAGTGGTGACAGCAGCAAAGCCACCAAGCTGTTGGCGGACATGACCACCATCGGTAACTCGGTCAATCGCGCCAAGATGGAGCTGGGCGGTATTCCAAGCCGTTTGTCTGTTTTGTGGACTCGAACCGATGCTGTGGCAGGCAACATGTTCAACGGCATCGCAGCCACTACAACTTGGGGTGGTCCTTATATCGAACGCCAGCCCGTCGATGCATCCAACAACATCACGGTGAGCACCGTTGCTGATGCTGCCACCATTTCCATCAACCGTGAAGCTGCCAGCGCTGCCAACGGCGGCAACTACACCTGGGTCTACTTTCTGCGGGCAAGCAATGTTCCCAACCCCATCATCACCGAGTACATCAAAAAGTGTGCAGGCACTGATGCCGTGGCCACCGTCACATTCGCAAATGGCAAATGCCGCGCAACCCTGGGAACCGGTGCGACCGAATTCGGCACCGTGGACATGAAGATCACTGACTCACGTTGAACGTCGCCTTGGAACAGGAACGCCCATCATGATGTCTCGGACCCAACGCCAACGCTGCGCATTGCGCAGCCGAAGCGGATCATCTCGCGTCTCTCAAAGTCACTCACAGCGAGGGTCTGTGGCCATTGTGGTTGCGGCCATTTTGGGGGCCGTGGCAGTCATGGTGATGTCGTTTTCTTCGCTGGCTGTGCACAAAGCCGCATTTGGGGCAGAAGATCGCATGGCACGCGAGGTGGACGATGCCCTGCTCCAGTTGCAAGCCTGGTACGAGCAACAAGCAGACACGATCGCTGTGTCTGGGATTACACCCTCAGAAACCCAGCTGCAAGCCGCGCTACCTCGCACTTACCCCGGCATGCGTCTGGCCATGTCCACCTCCATGGCCAGCCCCGGCTGCAGTGCAGGCACCATTGGCTGCATCCCGTGGCGCAAGATTGCAGCCTGGTATCCCGCCACGCAAGCGCCCGCTGCAACCACCCTGCAAGACGGGCTTCCCGTGAGCGAATTCACGGGTGATGCCATCTGGCGCGTTTACAGCGCTCAAGGATGGTATTTCGAGCGCTACGCCCAAACCCAAACCAAGCTCAATGACACCGCCAGAGCCTTGATGAGTTTTTTTGCTGGACGCAAAGGGGTGAACCCTGTGTTCAGCCATGACACCAACTTTTGGCGAGCGAGCGACTGCGCTCAGCCCGAGTCGAACCTGCCTTGCGTGGACAGCTACGCCAGCCTGACAAGTTCGGGCGTGGCCAACGTGATGGGTTTGACCGCATCCGATGTGACAGCCCCTCTGGGCAGCGCCATCGAATTTTCCAATTTGCAAGACAGTTCTACCTCTGCCCCGTTCAGTGTGGCTTTGCGCGTGGTCTTGCCTTGGGGCGGGCAGATCCGGCAAACGGTACTCCAACCCTGAGCGCCCTCCCTTTGCATTTCATTATCTGAACCAAAAAAATGATCCAGACCAGCTTTCTCCAGACCCTGCTTGACCAGCTCAGCCAGGACGATGTCTCGGACATCCACCTGAGTCCGCATGCCGCCATTTGGCTGCGCCGCTCTGGCGATATGGAGCCACTGCCTGGCAGTGAGCACCTGTCCACTCCTGCTGACATCACTTCCTGGCTCTCGGCTGTTCGTTACCAGTCCAGCACGCTGTATGAGCTGATAGCTGCCAAAGGCGGGCAAGACGACTTTGCGATCAACCTGGGCGACTTGCGCGTGCGCATGCATGCCTACATCAGCTCCGGTGAAGTCAATGTGGCGGTCAGGAAGCTGGCCTCGCAAATCCCGCCTTTGCCTTCCTTGGGCTTGCCCGCAGGTGTCAACAAGTTGTTGGACCACCCCACAGGTCTGGTTCTGGTCGTCGGCGGTACAGGATCGGGCAAAACGACCACCCTGGCCAGCTGCCTTGACCAGATCAACGCCAGCTTGTCCGGGCACATCATCACGCTGGAAGACCCCATTGAGTACTTGCACAAGGACAAACGCTGCCGCGTACGCCAGCGCCAAGTCGGCGAAGGCCATGACTGCATCAGCTTTGCTGGCGGGGTAGTGGCGGCGATGCGCGAAGACCCGGACATCATCATGGTGGGAGAAGTTCGCGATCAGCAAACCATGCAAGCGTGCCTAGCTGCTGCGCAGACTGGTCACTTCGTGGTGGCCACCTTGCACACGAACAGCTCGACGGAGGCCATTGAACGCGTTCTCGCCTTTTACCCAGAAAAAGAACGAGATCTGGCCAGGTCCGTTCTTTCGTCCACCTTGCGCGGGGTCATTGCCCAGCGCCTGATCAAAGCCAATGCAGGCGGGCGCGTCTTGGCCGCTGAATTACTCCTGTGCACCCCGGCGATCCGGGCCAACATCGCCACCGGCCAATTGATTGCGATCGAGCAGACCATGGAGACCGGTCGCTCGGAAGGGCAAATCACCATGAACTACAGCTTGCAGCAGTTGTTTGAGAACGGCCTGATCAGCCGTGATGCGGCTCTGACCGCCAGCTCCAAGCGCGACTACCTCGAAAAACGACTGGGAGGCACTTGATGAACCCCTCAACCCAATGCCAAGCAAAGCTGGGCCAACGTGGTCGCAGCCCGTTCGGATCAATTCAAAAAAACGCCCCTCCAAAAGCCAAACAAAGGGGTTTTAGCCTGCCCGAAATGATGGTCGCCATTGTTTTGGCCGCTCTATTTCTGAACACCATCGCCGAAGCGTTGACTCCGGCACTGGCTTTTTTTGGGAAACAGGACACCACCGCAAAATTGGCCGATTTGCGTCTGGCCATCGAAAGCGCTTACAAGGAAGATTCCAAACTGGTGGACGCTGCAGCCGGTGCCGTGTTCACGGTTGCGGGAGGCACCATCAGCCCAGTAGTGCCGAATGCCACCGGGCGCTGCGTGACGGCGGCCAACACCTTCACCCCCATTGCCCGATACCTGCCCAGCTCGGCAGCAGTCAGTGCGGTTGACGGTTTTGGCCAAGGGATGTGCGTCTACATCACCACACGCCAGTCCTGGACGGTCAACGGTTTGACTTATCCGTACCACACCATTGCCGTGGTTTCGCCTGGTTATGACGGCGCAGTCGATGCCACCACGGCTTTGAGTACGACCGGTGTTCTCACCCTTGGGGGCGATGACAAAGGCATCGTGATCGATGGGCGCAAGCTCGTGGGCGACCTGGTGGACACAGCCATGGGCCAGATCAACCGGGCAAGCACGGCGCTGGCCAGTTATTTCATGACCAGGTATCAGAGCAACGCCTCGCGGGATATGGGGGTAGATTACTTCGCCCGCACGGACCGCTCTGGTGCTGTCACCAGTGAATTCGACAGCGCGGGCTCCATGCCCTCAACGGGTGGTGCCGCTGTGGCCATCACCAACAACGCAGCGCACACCGTGCTGGGCTTGTCTGTGGCAGATGTGACCGACCCCTGGGGCGGCACGCTGCTGCTGGATAACAGCTCAGATGCGGTACGTAATCCGCAAAACAGCACGGCCTCGATGCGATCGCCCGGCTACACCGCACGCATCAGCACAACGCTACCTAACGGCGCAGTGCTTGAGCGCACTGTGGTCGGTGCTTATTGATCTGTTTTGCGCCGCCTCGACCATCCGACCTCCCCCCCCCTCCCCAATCAGCCAACCCACTATTTCACTCCAGGAGATCCGCCATGAAATTCACCCTGAAATCCTCTACTCACATCACCTTATCCATCTTGAGCGCCATTTTGGCAACGCCTCAAGCTTGGGCGCAAGCTGCAACGTTGACTGTTCCGCAGGCCAACACCGCCGAAGTAGGCCAGACCGGAATCAACCCCATGACAGGTCGGCCCCTGTCCGAAGAGGAACTGCACCGCCAGCTGAGCAAATCCAAGCTGTTGACTCAAATTGGCCAAGAACAAGTCAAGCAAGCGCAAAACGCGGCCGACCTGGCACTGGGCAACCTTCGCGTGGAAACTGAGAAAAACCGCGCCCGGGCAGAATCACTGGCCCAGTTTTCGGCAAGCGGCAGTGGCAAATCGACTGGCATCACTGTTATCAAACCCGTGTCACTGCCACCAGCCAATGCCAATAACCCATCAAGCCAGTCCCCTGGAGCTGCCGCAGGAGGATTACAGCCACCAGCCTGGGGGCAAACCATGCCCGCCCCACAGCCGGTCGCCAAAGCCAGCGGCACGATCCGCATTGGCGATGAGACTCTGGACGTGTCCTCTAATGCGCCACCGACAACACCCGCGCAAGTGCAGTGGGTGGACTCGCAAACCCGCCAGGTTGCTCGTGCGGGATCGCCCTTGCAACCGATCAACGTGCAACCGGCCACAGGCGTGCTGGGCATCCCGGCGATTCCAGGAATCATGCCCTCCATGACACCTCCCGGTCAGCCCCAGTAAGCCGGGCGATCAAATTTTTGCTCGGAGTTCATCATGAGTTTGCACCATCAAAATGGGTCACATCATTGGCGTCATCGGCTACTTGGCTTGATTTGGGTCATGAGCAGCATTGTCTGCACCACGGCCCCACAAGCAGTCAACGCTCAAGCATCTAGGGAATGGGGTTTGCGGGCCATTCAGGCCGTGACCGGCCTCAGTCAGCCTGCAAGCGCCCTGACTTCCGAGCACGTGGCGGTGAACTTCGGGGGCAGCAAACCTGCCACGACCACTTCATCCTCCGGACAAAGACAACATGTGGCCGATGCCCGGCCCATGGCTGTCTCGGTTCGGGAATATGGCGTGGGCACCATGACCAAGGCAGAAATCATCCAGGCTGCCAAAGCCATCATGTCCACCGCCAAAGCCAACCAGATCGCGGGCATCATCAAAGGCGTGATGGCCCAAGGCAAAGTGGGCTCAGGAGTGTTTATTTATGAACAGCAAGTGCGCCCCAAAGGAGCCCCGCGTGACATGAAGCTGTCATGGGGTGTCACGGTCACAGAAAACGGCTATGTGTTTGCTGGTGACCCCAAAGTGATCGATTCCGACCCTACTTTGGTCTACCTGCTCTACACATCGCTGGCTGCCGAAGCTGGCCTGCCCAGCAGCTGGACCTATGCGGACGCGGGCGTGCTCAAGTGGCAGCTCAGAAAACTCGATGGCACACCCGCTACCGCCTGGACCACAGTGAACACCGGCGGGGCATTCGATGAAACTGCAGACTCTGAATTCAAAATCAGCTGCTTGGCTAACAAAACCACAGTTGGATGCCCAACGGGTTTTGTGGACGCCAAGACGCTGATGGCTGAAACCGCATCGACAGCAGCCATGATCGACTATGTGCGCAAAGTGGCCCCCGCCTACGATGAAACCCTGGACCCATCGACCGGCGAGACGGTTTATCAACCCCAGATGTCGGTGAGCTACGACCGTAGAGAGTACGACCGCACCGGCTGCAGCTCGGGAAATTTCCGAAACATCGGGCGGCGCGGCTACACACTCAAGACCACGGTGGATCGCTACCAGATGGGCGAATCTGACCAATTAGCCACCCGGATCAACCGGTTTGAAGGCACCAGCATTTCTCCAACAGAAAATTTCGATCTGAGCAAAACCTTGGACATGACCAGTCAGTCTCTGTCCAACCAAGTGATCGACAGCTTCACCAGTGCCCTGGTCGCATCGTCTACGGTGCGTGGACTGCAATACCTCGCACCGATCACAACTTACAGCACCTTGAGCAACGCCAACAACATGCGGCTGGAGTCCACGCAAAGTGACATGGCCATGAGCTGGGTGCCCGGTGGCAACGGCACCTACAGCCTGTATTTGGGGACCATTGCCGACAACTATTGGGGTGGGTACGGCGCTGTGTACGACCGATCCATGTCGTTCAACATCAGCAACGTGGATCTGTACACCAAGTTCACATTGGCAGGGGCTTGGTTTGATGATTGGCTTCAAGTCCAAGTCAACGGACAAACTGTCTACATTGGCCCATACGGTGGTGATCGACTTCAAGTAGTTCGCTATGGCCGTGGTTACGGGGTGCAGTATTGCAGTACTTGTGTCCGGGGCGTTGAGTTATCCACAAACTGGGCAATCGGCTTGAACATTGACTTGCGCCCCTATTTACGGGCAGGCCAAAACAACATCTGGATGCGCACGATCGTCGCCGGGAATGGCGAAGGCGCCATCCGCATTGATGCCACCTCTTGCCTGGCCGATTAAAGCTAAACAGCAGCCCTACCTACAAGCACTTCACCTGCAGGAACGCACATGTCACCCCTCATTACCTTTACCCGCACCTTCAAACGTGTTGTGTGCACCTTGCTGGCCAACAGCATTGTGTTTGCCACGCTGATGACGCCGCTTCAAAACGCCCAGGCGCTTCCAGGCGAATACTCGCCCACCTACCGCAACGAATGCTCGGTCGTCGATTGTGCGTTTCAATACCCGGTGCCGATCGACAACTGGCAGGAAGTGGCCACGATGTGGAACCCACAAGGCCACAGAGGCAAGGTCGATGGGCGCGAATACTTCAAAGGTGAGCAATGGATGGCCCTTGGCCAGCATGCGGCTGGTGTTCTGGGTCTGTCCAGCGCCGAAGTTGGCCTCAAAGCTTGGATGCAGCCCGCTATCGAGTCACACCCTTGGGTCGTGGCCAGGTTTTTGCCAGAGCGCGGCGAGCTGCGCATCAACGTGATCAAGACCATCAAGACCCCTGAGGGTATGCAGCGTGTTGTGGTCACCGACTACACCCCGCAGCACGGCCGCTGGCACATTGTGCGGCGCATGTTCCGCGACAAAGGGGAAAACTGGAGCCCCTACACCCGAGGCATTGATCCCTTCTATCCCAAGCACTCGGGTGCGGCCACCGATCCCACTTTTTACAACATGAGCATTGGCGCTGCCCAAGTGGCGGTGGGCCAAGCCATGATGCATCACCGTGCCCCCTACGCCTTCTTTGTTGAAACCTCTCTGCGGCTGGACCAAAAGCAAACCACCAGCGGCAACATGCTCAAGAAGAAAGTCACCACGACCACGATCGGCTATGCCCGGCCCAAGGTCTACCTGGCTGCTCCCTTGTCCATGTCCACGCAGCGCAACAACGTGACGCCATCCATGATGGCCGTCATCTGCCCCAGAACGACCACGTGCACGGACCCGGATCAGCTGGCCTTTGCAGGCTTTGTGATGGAACACTTGGAAGGCGGGAACATACCCAACATCGAGGAAGAGATCTACCGCAACGTACAAACCAAAAGCAGCTGGACCGGCATTGCATTTATGCTGGTGACGGCAGCATTGACTTGGGGAGCTGGGGCGATGATTGCGGGCACAGGCAACTGGGCCGTGGCCAATGGTTCGATTGTGGCAGCAGGGACTTCATCTGCCGTTACTTCTGGAGCAATTGCAGGTACCACCATTGCAGCAGGTGCCGGTATGGGCTACGCCACAATCAACGGCATGCTCCAAGGTGGTCCATTGTCGAGTCCACAGCAAAACTGGCTGGGCCAGATGGGAATGACACCTGAGCAAGTGAGCATGGGCGTAAGCGATGGCTCATACTGCAACAATGCCCACTGCACAGGTCTTTATGCCGCAGCATCAGCACGGCATATCCAATCGGGCAATCCAGGCACACCGCAGTCAGGCAACAATTTCCAGGGGACCCGCCAGCTCATCGAAGGCAACTGCCCTGTGAACTTATCTCGGGCGCAATGCCTGGCTCAAGGTCTGGAGCCCGGTGGCACGCCACGCTCGGACTCACACCCCAACATCGCGTACAACAGCAAGGACTTCGAACGCAAACGCCAAGCATGCATCAGTGCCGGACAGGGCGGAACGCAAAAGACGCTCTACAACTGCATGGCCACAGCGGTATACATCGATGAGTCGGACAGTGCCGACTGATTGACCGCAACAAACGCAAAGGGCCGCTGATGCGGCCCTTTTTTTGAAATCAACAGGCTCAATTCACTCTTTGGCGAACTTCTGATCACGCCAGTTCCAGCCATCACACACTGCTCCACCACCGATGAATGCTGTGGTGGCACCTTTGCCACCATCCCACCAACAGCCGGATTCTTTGGTGGCGTCTTTGGCTTTTCGTGCAATGCGTTTGACGAGATTTGGGCGAATGTGTTGCCCTTGAACAGAAATTTCCTGACTAAGTTCCAAGACGTCATCAGCTTCAATTTTCCATTCAGCTGGAGCATAGGCTCCCGTAAATTTGAGTCCGTTTGTGCCCCACACTTTCGTGTGATAGACCCCAGACACAATCTGCCACCGAGCGATATTTGGACAGATGTTATTTGCCATCCAGTCGTTGTACGAAGCAGCTGCGTTTTCAGATAGTTCCTGTTTCCCACAATGTTTGTTGAAGTCTTTTATCTCGGTCAGTTGCTTCGGCTTGCCGGGTACAACGACATAGAGCTTTTGTTCGCCCGGCTCAAATTGAGCAAGAACGTCCTTAGGAGTGTATGAAGTCGCACACCCCCCCAGCCCCAGCAAGGCAGCTGTGGACACGAGCAGTGCAAAAGTGCGGAAAATTCTCATGAATGGTCTCCCTGTGTTATCTGTTTAACGATCAACTGCTGTACAGCGTTGACATGGGTTACATCGCGAAACTGAGCGCCAATGAGAGCGGCTCAATCTCACGCGTGATGAGTTTCGCATTCTGCTTTTCGGCAACCCGCAGGTCGTATGCAGCCTGCAGCGCAAGCCAACCCCTTGCCTCACTGCCAAAGTAACGTTCTAGGCGCAGCGCCGTGTCAGCAGAAACCCCGTGCTTGCCGTCTACGATCTCGCGCAGACGCGAATAAGGAACATGAAGTGCAATCGACACCGCACGGACACTCACACCCATGGGCTTGATGTAGTCTTCAAGCAAAACTTCCCCTGGGTGGATAGGGCGCATTCCATTTTTAAACATACTCAGACTCCAAAACAGAACGTCGTGATTAAGGCAGGCACAAGCTCTGGGTCACCCTAGTTTGTAAACGTCAGTGTTCGCAAACATTGAATACCGTGTCAAAGCGCCTCAAGGCGGCGCTCAGCAGTTTTGTGTGCCCCGTTCCCCACGCATGGGGTCTGGCGTTACGTTGCCGCCAATCGAATGACTTTGGTTGATTCGTGAGCACATAGCCGATCTCACCTTTGGCACCTGGTGCGGTGATTGCAAACGGATTGTCAGCGTGCTGAGCTGAATGCGTCATCGGAAACCCCACGACTACACCTGTTTTTTCAGCAAATGTTTTCGTTGAAATAACGAGCATCGGGTGATCGTTTGGCATTTCAACGCCAACTTGCGGGCTGTACTGGATAAAAATGATTTCGGCCCGCTCGGGCACCCAGAAAGCAGACTTACGAGTAGCCATCAGGCGAACGCCTCAACACCACACGGCGCATCTGCCATCACCTCACCACCATGCTTCACGGGGTCAAACGCAGCCAACATTTCATCAAGGGTTGGTTCAGTTTCTGACTCGATCACGATACGACCAGGCTTGACGATGACGCGCACTGGCGTTCCCTCAACAACACCCGCCGCCTTGGCCATCGGCTTTGTTAAGCGCAGGGCCAAGCCGTTACCCCACACGCTGATTTGACTAGCAACAGTGGTCATTGACAACCTCCAAAATGTTGTTGCGATTGTATCAACAATTTCAAGTGTATCAACAGTTGTATCAACAATTTTTCGCGAGTTTCGCAAGGATAATTTCCAATACAAAGGGAAACTTCAAGAAGTAAAATGAATACCTTGTGTAACAAATAATTAGCAGCATCATGGAATCAACAGCAACCCCCAACGTCAGCGGCCCTATTTTTCGTATCTCTTGGGTGGCTTACCTCAAACCCGTTGGCGTTTCGCTACTGGCATTGCTGGTCACTATCGGTGTGACTCAAGCGAACATCTGGGCGTCATTGGTTCTGGCACTACTTATCCTGACTTATGCCGCTTATCAGATCTTTATGTTGCGTAGCATCCAGCTGTACACCGACCTGGACGGTGTGTGGGTCTACCGTGGCATTTTCCCGTGGAACAAGGGAGTGAGCGGCGTCAAGTGGCGAGACCTTGAAGATGCAGTTTTTTTCCCGAATTTTCTGAGCTGGGCGCTGCAGTCGTACACAGTTCGCGTTGGGCACCGATTCACAAAAAGTAGTGAGATCGTTCTGCGTAACATCGCAAACGGTAAGGAGGCTGCCCTGCACATCAACGAAAGCCACAAGCAAGCACTGTTGGGCATCGCTGATCATTGATCTGAAGTTGACCGGGTTTCCTGCGGCACAAGTATTTCAACAACAATGCCAAGCGCCGCAGATCACTGTTTGGATACAAGACTAGCAATCCGCTGGTAACCGACCTTCGAAAAATGCACGCTGTCAGCGTGCAGTTGCTCCACTGGCCGCTCGTACACCACATCGCCGTGCTTCATGGCCACGGCTTGAACTTGCACTCGAGCCGGAAACTGGGGGCCAGGCGCAATCCAGACTACGCGCTTTGCGTGCGCCACCGAGTCTCTAGCACGGGCAAGGTACTGGTATGTCATTGGGTCTGGTAATTTTCCATCGTTTGATCCAAGCGAGATCAACACCACTTCGAACGCAGAGGCCATAGGCTCAACCTTTGCAGAGAACTGTCGCACCCATTGCTTAGTGCTGATTCCATTGAGTGCGGCCACCACGCACCTCGCCTGTTGAGCGGTCCCAACTGCGATCGAATCCCCCAAGATCAAACAATTGGTACCGGCATCGGCTTTTGAGTGATCTGCGACTTGCGCAAAGACTGAAGACGAACACAGGGCAGTCCACCCAGCAACAACAGCGGCGGCAACCCGAAAGCGTATCTGGCTAAGCAATGCCGTCTGCCTTTATCGGCAACTCTGGCATCTCTTGCTCTCCCGCTCGCCAAAACCACAACGGCATGTCATCCGAACCGATTTGTTTGACCAACTCATCCTGGTCTTCTTCGGTTCCACCTGGCGGCAAAATGCAAAGTGCCGTAGCAACTGGCGTGTCGGTGAGCACCGCATTGGCCATGTGCGCACTGATGGGCAAATTGAACCGCAGACATTTCCAAAATACGCGCTTTTGTTCTGTCAGGCGATCAATCAGGCTTTTTTCATAGATCGACTCAAAGGGTATCCAGTTTTGCGTCACATTCATGGCCGCCACCTCGTTGAGCAATGGCATACCTGCCGAGTCAACCGTGAACGTGCCAATCAGGATCAAATGACTGTCCGTCAGATTTTGATCCCACATGGAAAGCGCCGTTTTGAAGTGCTTGACCATGCGTTTGTACAAGTCTTCATTGACCCTGAATGGGCAATCCATGGCTCCTTTGAATACCGCCTGGTACCCAAATTGAGCAGGACGCAACTCGTACAACTCGCCAACCACCAAACCAAGACGCGTGGTTGTCCCTGAACTGCTGGCCAGTTGAGCCAGTCGAAGCATCCGGCGACTGCGAATATCCGCCTCCCTTGCTGGATCATGTGGTTCAGGCACATACAACATGTCACCCAAGGGCTGTGACTTTGCCACCTTGCCGGTCGCAGCCTGGTTGATGTATTTGAACATCGTGCCGTATGTTCTTTTGCCCTGCATGGCTGGATACCACTTGTCGAGCTGTGCTGTGTGCCAAAGGTAATGCAGCAGGCCTCTGAGCGTCAATTTGGTGCCATCACTTTTGACGCTGTCGGCTGGTGTGTCTTTGGGCGTGGGAAGTGTGCGACCGCTGATTTTTGACAGAGCGAAATCCAGTTTGAGCTCCACCGTGTCGGTTAGGGTGTCCTCCAAGATCGCGTGGCCCTGCACTTGCGCCAACCCACTCAAACCCGGTGGCGGCTCGTAGTGATCGCAATCACTGGCGTGTCTAGACCCTGCCTTGGGCATTCGCCGCAATTCGTAACTGGCACGACTAGCGATCTTGGCCACATACAGCTCGACCGGTGAGCTCCGGTTGCATCCACACAGGGGCCGCTCACCATTGGCATAGGCGTGCGCCAGGATTTGCTGGAAATCTTCATCCCCCGGGTAAAACTCACGTGACCCGATTAGATATACACGCTTCATGGGAACCCCTTTCAAACAGGTTGTTTCAGTAGGCCAGTGCAGCAGCCGCAGCTTCTGCAGCCGCCTTTGCCCGCATGTCGTTGTAGGCCTGCAGGGCTTGTGGATAGTCTTGCGCCTCGACCCAATGCCCGCCCTGCACGGGTTCTCCCACATAGACCGGTGCTGACGCCTGCACCAGTCCGTTGCCGTAATAGGCAACGCAATACTGAGGCATGCTGTTGGCCACATACGACTCACCCTCCCACGTGCTCACATAACTGGCCTGGTTGATCGCTGCTGAATCACATCGCCCTGCCCCATTGACGATGGCATTTTTGAAAGAGGCCATATTGGGTTGCGAGACGACAGGGCATAAATTCAAAAAATTGAGTCGTCCACGCAGCGTGTCGCTGAACCGGCGATAGCTGATCGAAAAGTACCGCCGAATGGGTGGGATACATTCTGTCGGCCTCGTACTGGCAGCCAAGCACAACAACGCTTCACAGGCGAGTTTTTCATCGCCTTGAAGCGACTCTTGTGCTTGGACAATTGGGATGCTGGTGAGGGAGAGCAACAGCATCGAGGCGTAAATTTGTTTTTCCATATCAACTCTCCAATGTGCTTCTGGCTTTGTCAACAGGGCATGACTTACAAAATTGACCAAAGCAAGTGGCCAAGAAGCGTGCTTGCACAGCAAACTGCAGCCATGGTGCCCAAACGCATGAGCCAGTCACGATTGAGCTTGTCGAACAGCAGGTTGAATGCCAGGGTGTCGGCCACCGCACGTTTAGTTTCGATGGTTACCAAGGTGTTGGTCTCTCGGGTGAGCTGCTCAATGTAGGCCTGTGCGAATGACTGCAAACGTTTGGCCGATTGCTCGGACAAATTCACATCGGCCAATTCGGACATCTTCAAATCCAATGTGTTTCGCCACCGGACAAAGTCATTGGCCGTCAACGCTTGGCCAAGGGCCTGAACCTGTCCTGCCACTTGGCGCACCTGGTCGGACAAGGTGACGACATCTCCCAGGATTTCTACGATCAGTTCATCCCGTTGGCTTTGCGTCAAAGCTGACTTACCCGGCTGTACCACCTGAGCTACAGGCGAGGGCATTACCGGGTTTGCAGCGCGGCTCACCTCCCCCTCTTCATCCGAGTTTTGCCGCCCAGGATTTTCGGCACCGGAATCGTCTTCCACGGGGTCGTTCGACCTTACCCAGCCTGGCATGACAGCATCACCCGCTCAAACACCGCATCCAAGTTCTGATTGACGCCCACAGCAAGGCGACGGATGGAAAGTTTCTCGGCCAGCGCCATTTTTTCTGCGGGATCGGTAGCGTTCTTGATGGCGGACTTGAAGTCTGTGGTGTCGTTCACCACATCAGACAATGAGTCGCCGGAATTGCGAATCAACCCAAAAACATCGTTTTTGTAGATGACCGCTTGTGGATCTGCCATGCACAGATGCATCGCATCCACAAAGTTAAAAATGGGCTCAAACGTAGCCTCAACATCAAGACCGGGTTCCACCAAGTTAAAAACCACGAAGATTTTGTGAGCCGGGACACCTAGCTCCGCCAGTTCAACAATGCATTCCGTGGTGTCACGCTGTTGTTTCGGCACAGGCACAGTGGGCACCAGGTACAAATCGAAATCTTCGTGACTTTCATGGTACTGCCTCATGAGAGCCATGAACTGCTCGACGTTGCTGGCCCCCACGTCCACGATGGCGTCATTCTCGAGCTGCAAATCTCGCTGGAGTTTTCCAAAGTCGGCACCACGAATCCTGTTGTCGCTGGCACTGTCTGCGTTAATGGTCTCGACCGCGACCAGCCCCGCATTGGGCATTCTTGGGCTGAGCAAATGGCGGGCCAACGTGGATTTGCCCACATTGCCAGAAAAGTTGAGGACGGCGATTTTCATGAAAGACCTTTCGGATCAAGTTTTGGAGAAAACGGATTTGGGTTTAAAAAATTGGTCAAGATCAACTCGACCTGCAACCGCGGGTGACCTTGTACGGGGCACTTGCTTCATCTCGACCATTCCAGGTGTTGCCTCTGACGGCAACCCAGGCCTAGGCAATACCACCGCGCTTTGTTCTGCATTTGGCTGTGGGTGGGCTTCATTGCCCAGCCCTTTGCCAGGTTCTTGCTGTTGGCATTGGTTCTGAGCCATCTGCATCAACAATTGCTTGCGCCACCAAATCCGTGCGCGTGACAGGCTTTTCCTGAAGGTGGCCATGGATGCGTTCATGCCGCCTTGCTCCAATCCACGAACAATGAGTTCGTGTCGCTGTCCCGACTGAACGGCACGCTCGATGGCAAGCAGTCGCTGCCGAACGGCTCCTGCGTAGCTTTGACGCAAGAATCCGTTGATGAGGTCGTCAGGCAGCTCATGCAATGCGTTCATGGCGCTTTGGAGAACCGCTGTTGGTTCGATATTTCTGGCGGACCCTGCAATGGCATGAATGTCGTGACCGGTGTTTTGAAGACCGATGCGACATAGCCATTGCGAACGCCTCGCTCTGGATGCCCAGTGTTGTAGGTGCTCAACGCAGCCACCAAGGCCTGCTGGCCAGGACCATGGGTTTTGGCCGCTTTTTCATAGCCTTTAAGCAACACAACCTGCATGGCTCGCAAATTCATGCAAGGGTCAAACACCGTCTCCAGCGTCAAGCCGAGCCAGGGCAAGTTTCGAGAGTTGATCTGCCCCAGCCCCATGTCGATCGACAGCCCTGCATTCATCAGCATTTGCGCTGTTGCCACGGCCTGCGCCCGTGATTTGGGCTGCGGTGACAGCCTGTAGGGACCATTGATGCCGATGGCAAATGGGTTGTTGCCACTTTCATGCTTGACCAGGCGAAGCGCCGTGTCCGGGTGGACCATGGGTGCACATGCAAGCGTGAGAGACAGCAAGAGTTCGGGCATCAGCATGGCATGAGTCCTCAACGCATCCTTGGCTGGCGGCGCACATGCATTTCTGCGCGGACCTCCACGCCGTGTTGTTGCAAGTAACCCTGCAGCCCCTTGGCCAACTGGCGGTCTTCCGCTTGCTCGCTGGTGGCCAGCGCCTTAGCCATTTCCGAATAGGCATGCGCCGCTGTTTTTTCGTTTTCCTGCGCCCGCAATTTATGAGCCTCTTGAGTTTTAGAGGTCAGCTCACGCATTGGCTCCTCGCCTCGGTCTTTGATCTGCCTGACGGCCTGGCTTTCCCCTTTTTTGCGCTGCAATCGCACACGCCGCCTAGTGGCCACAGCGTCAATGCCCCTGCTGTTGAGGTGCCGAGCAAAGGCCAGGCGCCAGTTTTCCAGATCGGCTTTTTTGGGGTTCAAGCGCTTTCCATCGTGCCCAGCCATCTTGACTGCGACGTGGGTATGCTGGTGATCGGTGTCCTCATGGTGCACCATGGCATACAGATGGTTGTCGCCAAACAGCTCTTTGACTGTGGCTCTTGCGGCGGCCTTGACCTGTTCCCGATTGATGCCGTGCGGCATCGACAAGATCATGTTCAAGGCTTCGCGCCGCTGCCTGCGCACGAGAGTTGTGTCACCTTTGACATCCTGCACCTCATCCGGAATTGGCGTGCCGCTGAACGCAAAAAGCTCTTTGAGTCGTCGACGGGCATCTTCACCCTGAATGCTTTGACCATCATCGGTTTCGATCTCCAGCTCGTCTTCGCCCTTTTTCTTGTACCTTCCGCCTCGAGCGATGTAATCGATGTGAGAGCCAATGCGGCGCATGTCTGCGCCACCCCCTGTGATTTTGACCATCACTTGCGGTGCCTGGCGCACCATGGCTGCAACTTGGACGCGCACCCGTGCCGCAGTTGCTGCCAGTGCCACGTCGCCCGCGCCGGAAGCCGTCTTGGATGTCCTCAAGGGGCTAGAAAGGGGCGCTTTCTTCTGACCGCTGCGGTGGTTGTTGTCCCAGAGCAATTCCTCACCCCAGTGAACCAAGATCCGATCGACATAGACTTTGCTGGCCATGGTCAATCCGTGAGTTCAATACGCCAACGTTCACGGGACAAAGCAAGCGCATGGGCACACGACTTGACGTGGCTGTCGAGCTTCGCCACACACTGGCGTATTTCTTGGTTCAAGGCCTCAAAATCCGCATAGGCGGAATCACCCGGCCGACTTTGACCTGCGGCGTGAGCGTTCAGTTGCTTGGCAATCTGATTGAGATTTGTGCCGATGCGCATCAGGGACAGATTGACGGCCCCCATGTCCACGACCTCTTGGTGACTGAATGCAGCCGTCTTCAACAAAAAAGCTCTTAAAACCTGCATGGTCAACCGCTGGGGACTGACGCGCCTTTGCTCTGCCAGTTGACTGACGGCCTCCAACTCGCTTGGCTTGAGTCTTAGGCGCATCCTGGAAGACTCATCCTCCAGCTCTTGCACGCCCATCACCACCTGCCCCGATCGTGACCCCACTTTCGGTTCATTGCGGGTCTGATCTGACTGAAACAGATCAGGTTGCGCGTCGCTCAAAATTCTCTGCTCAAGGGTTTGAGCGATCAACATGCGCAAAGCTGCGCTCGAACTCAAGCCACGACTTTTGCACCACTGTGTGAATTCAAGTTTGAAAGGCCCAAGACTTACCCGAATGCGCTCATCTTCATCGGATGTTTTGAGGAGCAAGTCTGGGTGCGTCAAGACTCGGGTGATCATCCCTCGGATTTCATCGTTGATCGACACCCCTTGGCGTGCGCACTGCGCTTTGAACACACCGAAAAGACTGCCCAATCGGATGCAAATGGGCGCACCGTTGGCAGCAATCTTGGTGTCAGTAACCTGCACGGAAAACCACCGACTGCGCATAGTTGCGCGTGAAGTGCTGGAGGTAAGCGGAAGCCAGTGCTGGGTTGTCCCAATTGACCAACACGTTTTCTGAGTTTCGGGTTTCTGCTGAGGCGCTGTAATTGAAACTGCCCAACTGGACATGTCGCCGGTCGACCACTATGACTTTGTCATGATGGATGGCAAATGCAGTGGTGGTTCTGACATCGACCCCGGCACTTGCCAATGCGGACAACGCTGATCGCGCTTTGCCACTGTTGTCCTGGTTCACGTTGTGCGCTTGGTCAACCACCAGCTGGATGCTCACGCCCCGTTTACGTGCAGACAGTAAAGCCTGTGTAACCGGTGCGCTTGTGAAACTGTAGGCCAGCATGTGGATCTCCCGCTGGGCTGAGGAAATGGTTTTGAGCACCAGAGCTTGAGCACCTTCGTTTGGAGAAAACGCAATCTCCATGCGGCCATTCGAATCGACCACTGTTCCCGCGACAACTGGCTGTGCAAGGCAGCTAAGCGATATGCAAACCAACACCGTTGCTTTGCACCCGCGAGAAATCCATTTCGTATTCATGGTGCCTGGTACTTTTTGATGCGCAATGGGCCATAGCTGATGCCACCCCATATTTGGGTGTTACCCTTTCGCGCTCTGGTGCGCATGCGCAGGATTTCTTGCTTGGTGCGCCAACCATCACGCTTGCTGAGCAAACGCAACCAAATGAAGCCGGTCAAAAAGAGGATGCTCGCGAGCAGCGCCAAGGTGTAAAACTGAAGGATCACAAATACAGCCAATGGCTGAAGCGTGCTCAGACTCAAAATAACCATGGGCACCAAAGGAACCCCGCCGATCATGGGCGGGCGGGTCGCACCCTTGAATACTCGGCACTCAGGCATGAGTGCCTCTTCAGCTCAGCATCGTGTAAGACCAGGTGGCCGCCCCAGCGCAGCAAATTCCACCGATCAGCAAACCCTTGAGGTCTGTCAATTTGGTCCCGTCAACAAAGATGAATTTGTAGCCTGCCAGCGTCCAAGCCGAGGTCATCAAAATACCCGCGATACCAGAGATGACGGCATAAAACACATTGGCTTTGTTAGCCAACCAGCTAGCGCCAGAGCCACCTGCTGACACTTGCGCCAAGGCAGGTGATGCTGCCAATGCGATGCAAGTGAACATCGCCAAGTACTTGAGTTGAGATGCGGTTGTTGGTTTCATTGGTATATCCATGTGCTGGAGGACCAAGAGGGCAACCCCATGGCCCTTGATAAAAGGAGAGCCGGGGAGGTCAATCCCCGGCTCAAGGACATGGTCCACTGAGGAGATCAGCAAACCGTGCACTGGGGTCAACAGCGCACGGATGAACTTTGACCGTTTGTCAACAATTGCGCGACAAACAACTGTGCGATACCCCTCAAACAAATTTCAAGATATTGCCCACAGGGTTTAGGGCTAAATTTCCAATTAAATCAATGGCTTATGCCGAATATGCGCAAATATTGAGCAATGTGGGGGCCATCTGAGCAGTGACTCAAAAGGATGAGGAGGATGCCTTCTGTTTTGGGCATAAAAAAACCCGCAAAGCCAGTCGCCATGCGGGTTCCAAGAGAGTTTTCACGTATCGGATACTGCTTTTTTTATCGCTTAAAAACGGCAGTCGAATTCCGAGAACCTTCATATTAGCATAAAAGCATCCACAAACAACTTGTTTTTTGTTGCGGCACAAGTTGCAAGATACTTTTGTACCCTAAATAACGAACAACCCGTGGGTCCTTGCAAAGTGCAGCGCTTGGGTGCGGCTGTTGACGCCCAGGCGCTGGTACATACGCCATAAGTGCACCTTGACCGTGTGCTCGGTGATGTCGAGTTTCTCGGCGATTTCGCGGTTGGACAAACCCTGGTCCAGCAACAATACCAATTGCTTTTGACGCTTGGACAGTTTGGTCGAGCCTGCGGGGGCCTCCTTCTCTTCTGCTTCTTCTTTGGTGATCAGCGGGTTGCGCAAGGCGTCAATGATTTGCGCTGGGTTGTGAATGTTTAAGCGGCATATCAATCTATCCGGGGTGGCAAGCAGCAACTTCTCAAGCTTCTTGCACCATCCTTTTTCTGCCGCCGTGAGTGGCGGCGTTTTAGGTTCGTTACGGGCCATGGCGCGTCATTCCTCTCAAACTAGAAGGGAATAATTTTCTTCTGTCAGGGTGGAAAGCAAAGCGAAGTACTGAGCCCGAGTTATCGCTGAGAAGGGCACAAGCGCCTGCACAGCCGCCATGGTGTTGGCTGCGTCAACCGGATCGAGGCCTGCCGTGAATTGCAACCGCTGTGACGAAAACTGAACTTTGGCGGAGGCTTGGGCAGCGTCCATCAGTTCCACGACTTCCAAAAACCGGGGCCTGCGTGCCGCCGTAAGGAAGATACCGTCGTAGACCAATTGAATGGGGTCGAACCTCGGCAGCATGATCGTGACCAGTGCTGACACCAGTGGCATGTTGGTGTCAGGTCCGTCTTCGGTCTCCGTGTAGCTGGCATCGGGTTCCTTCGGCGATGCAAACAAGACTACAGAGGTAGTGGCGGGATTCTCGATGATTTCGATCAGTGCCTGCACGTTTTGCGTCGTAGACTGATTTTTATAGCGGATGGCAGTCATTGGTTTCCTCTTTTTTAGGTGCACTCAAGTGTGGCATATAGCGCTCCCTTGTCGGCCGCAGTGGGCAACCAAGGGGCCAGCAACCACCGCACGCCAGAAGTGCCCACAGTGAGCTTGAGCCAGTGTCGCAGGCGGCGCTCGTTGTTGTGCAGGTTGGCCAGCTCATTGGCGTCAAAAAAGTGCTGTGCCATCGGCGCGGGATAGACACTCTTGGTGAGCATGAGACCCACGGTTTCAGGGTCGACGTCGACCAACTCAAGCGGGCGATTGGCGAACGCCTTGGCAGTCTCTGCCTCCGAAAGGCAATAGACCACAGCACCCAATGGATGCAGCGCGTGGAGGTCGTTCAGCATTTCAGGATTGAGCGCGCCAGGGTCATAACGGCCCATCAGCATCTCCCCGTCACGCACGAAAGCAACGGAGTCGCGGGCCAGATCATCATCGGGCCTTTTGGCCGTTGCCGCTCTACCAGCATCGCTCTTGCCCGTTCCGGTCAGAGCCCAGACCTTGCCATTGATGCGGAAGAGGTCAGCGTAGTAGATGGATTCAGCGTGCTCGCTTGCACGCATTTGCGCGAAGAACTGAGATGGTTGCTTGGGCATCGCAAATTACCTCGTGCTGTCGATGAACGCGCCGAGGGCATCCAGGTCATGGCTCCGAACAAAGCGAGTCCTCGCGTCAAAGCTTGCTCCAGGTTGAGCACCTAGCGGATCATTCGGGTCTTGATACCGCTTCATCTTCCTATCCCTGGATTCCTAGGTTTGGTAGCTGACAATTGGATGCAATTCAACAATTCCATCCTTCCCAGGTTGGCGCGGCGCGCTCTGTTGCGCTTAGCCAATCGCCGATTTCATTAAGCATCCTCTGCGCAGAGTCTGCATCAGCTTTACCCTCTTCAATCACACTCCAGAGATATTCAAGGTAATCGTCTACCCCTTTAGGAAACGATACGTTGTCTTGGTTGAGGTTGCCAAAAAGATGTGGGTTACCTTCTTGATCTGTAAGACCACTATGCGCGTTGGCATGAAAGACCCAACCTTCTTTTACATGGTCTAGGTGGATAGTCGTGGTCGACTCCCAACGCCTTGTCCAATATCTAAGCGTCAACTGGTTTATTCTTTTTTCTTGCATGTTTATTCCCTTCTTTTTCATGGCGGCATGCCATGAATTCATATTAACTGAGTGCTGACCTGTGTCATCGCCAATATCGACTATGTCTGTTTTAGCACTGCAGGTTTTCTTTCAAGGCGACTCGGGCAAGGGCGTTTCGTGATGGGCATGGTTTCATTGCCAATGCGCTGGATTTAAGTTGGTTGCTGAAACGTCAGTGACTTCCCAGCATTGAGCCTGAAAGTCGACAGTGCCGCCTTCAGATTGAATCGGGTGTGCGCTACAGGCCCGGGTAACGAAGCTGTCTGGAATCGTAAGGCCATCGGTGAGGAGCCCATTGATGGCAGGAGTCCAATGCCGTTGATGCATTACATTCACGTGCGTTGGGGATACTCTTTTTTCACGTCCTGATTTTCCGATTCCTGTGTTTCGAAGTCCGCCACAGTTGAAAGGCATGCCAGTTGTGATGACTTCAAAGAACCGAGTATGACCGGCTAGCAAAAATATGCATTTTGCTGATGGGTCAGCACGCTTCAACGCTGCGAGCCGAAGGAAGTCGGTGAATACATTCTCGGGCGTGCAATGCGATGAATTTGACCACTTCGCTTCAACAAGCACTTCTGCATTGGTTTTGGGAAGACCTCTTCCAGCCAAGATCAACGCGAAATCGACCTCCTTCTTTCGGCCGGCACGTGGGACCGGATTTAACGCATCGTGAGCAAAATCTGCGTAGACTCTGGTCCCTTGCGCTGATATCGGAAACGAGCTAAGCACTTGGCCAACAGCCGCCTTTAATGCGCCTTCAGACAGGAGCCCAGCTCGATAGCAACAGAATTCGAGATGCAGCCAACTGCCAACGGCTTCGGCTAACCGTCTTCCGATTGTCATGTTCATTGAATACTCGCCTGCGTGTTTATCTGTGAGGGTCTAACGCTAAAGTTGAACCGCGAGCGGCCGCCTGCCGACGCGAGTCGACTCAAGCGACAAGTTTGGCCGCTTTTCCAGATCGATTCAGCTACGCCTCGAATGCCCATTCCTTCCCTGTTGCCCCGCGCTTTTTTGTTATGGCAATACCCATCGTTCTCTCCCCTCAAACACCGGGAAAGGCCCGGCACCTGGTGTCCTTCAATCTGGATCGACCCTTATATCACGCAGTGTCCACTCTGCGTACGTTAAGCGCCCGTTCTTAAATCACATTTCTAAGCCCTGATCCGGGCCTTTTTGTAAAACGCCACGGCGCAAACACAATCCCGAAAACTTTTTGCGATTGTCGTTATCGGGCATCGCCCGAATCGAATCTGGTTTGCAGTTTTCATCGTTGACTTCTGGCAGGGTGGTGGCCTTAGCTGCGGGTTGGTTATTCGGTTTGTCCGAGCAGCCACACAAACCGACTATCGCTATTACAAGCAGTACTTTGAACATGTTTGGCTTACTTGAATAAGTTGGATTTTTCAAATATCAAAATGGCTCTGCACCGATGTCCACATTTAGCTTCCACTTTTCGATGTTTTCCATGCGGTCAATGATGTCGTGTAGTTCGTGCCACGGTATCACAAAACGCCCAACCTCTTTCGATGTTTCGGCGTTGACGTCATATTCAGAAAACGGAACCACCAACAGTCCTTCTTTTTTGGGAAAGAGATTGATTTGAACTGCTGCTGGGGTGCTACTGTCAGACATGCTGGTTTCCTCTAATTTGTTGAGTTCTGGCAAAGTCCATTTTTCTTTGCGTATTCAGCAATCATGCTGATTTGCAAAGGTGTTTCCTGGCTATAAAACCTCATTGAACTCAACCCATTTTCCCGTGCTACTTTTTCAATAAATCCACGGTCATTTAAATACCGCTTCTCAAGCGAACAGTCACTTGCCACGTAAACAACGTCGCCAGCCGCACACCCAGCCGCATACACAATTGCCACACAAGTAATAACGAAAATTTTCACTACTGGTTTCCTTCTATTCAAACAATTGATTGGCGCGGTCTTTCCTTTGTCTTTCAATCAAGTCGATATCGCTGCAAGTTTCATGGTTCCATCAAGCTTGCGGTGAATCAGCGACATCAGCGTCAAGATGTCCAATGCGTCCTGTTCGGACATGGGCCAATTTGTTTTGGGCGCATGGGCGAGCGGATTGCGCACAGCGCCGAACAAGCCGATCAGCAGGTTTGCAAAGCCTTTTTGCTCGCTCTTCTCGGACTCGGTGATTAGCGGCCCCAGGGCAAGAACGGGTTGCTGACCAGCGAATGCCTTATTCACTAAATCCGCGCCATCGCCGCTCAGGCCCGACAGCAGGCGAATTCGCTCAGCAACGCCTTTCGTAGCCTCGAGCACGGCATGAAAGTAATTTTCATTCAGCAACTCGGCGCGGCAATAGTTCAACACTTCCGCGTGGACGAAGCGACTTTGCAGCGCGGCTTTGAGTCGACCAGATCGTGCACGCGCTGCATCCAGCGTCGTGGCCTTGTCGACATGCGCAACCTTGCCGTCTTCGCGAACGAAGAAGCCGATGAAGGCAAGCACTACATTGAGTTCGTCGCGCCTCCATGCAAAGGTTGCCGGGTCCCGTGCGTAGTTGACCGGGTTCATCGCGCGATTGATGAACATGATGAGATAGTTGCCAATCTGATGCCGGTTCTGCGCCCCGACAAACGCATTGAACAACCTCTTCCACTTGGTCATCTCGGGCGACGGATCGGCAATCTCGATTTCTTGCAGCAGCCGTTGGATCTGCATACCACTCAGGCCACGTTCAGTATCGGCGAGCACTTGGCAGACAGCTTCAAGATGCTGTGAGCTAAACGGGTCAATTCGCGTCGCCATTGTCAGATTACTTTCTAGAAAATGTCTGACACCGATGGCGACGGATCTGCCATCTGTGCTTGCCGCTCAAGTTCAACCAGCGCAGCTTGAAAAAAAGCGTTTATTCTTGGCTCCATCGATAACAGTGGCACTACCGCCGAAGACTCCAAAAGCTCCCCACAAAGCCACAGACCGTCGCCAATCGCTGCTGCACGATCAGCACCCGCTCAGGGAGGAAAAAGCGGGGAAGCGGATGCCTCAACTAAATTATGCACCGCCCCCCCTGAGTGAGCTGGCAGCTCGTATGTAAACTCGCTCTGTGTGCACCAATTTCACGCCAACAAAACGAGCTCAGTGGGTCAAGGAGAAGGTCGGCGTTGACCTACCTGCGGACTATCCCGAAGAGTCCTATCCAGGGTTTACTGCACCTGTCGTAGTCAAAAGCCACCAGACCGACCGTGTCGCGTGCGGTCTGGCCCGGTTTGGACTGATCCCAACATGGGCCAAGGACGACAAGATCTCACGTCACACCTACAACGCTCGTAGCGAGACCGCGGCAGAAAAGCCCAGTTACCGCACCGCATGGCGTCAGCGCCAATATGGCTTGGTGCTGGTGGATGACTTCTACGAACCTAGCTACGAGTCCGGCAAGGCCGTTCGATGGAGGATTGCGCTGGCCAGCGGTGAGCCGTTTGGCATAGCGTGCCTGTGGGACCGCTGGACCGACCCCGCCTCGGGCGAGCGGGTGGTGAGCTTTTCGATGCTCACAGTGAATGCCGATGAGCACCCTGTGATGAAACAGTTTCACAAGCGCGGTGATGAAAAGAGAACCCCCGTCATCATCGCCCCCGAACTGCACGATGCGTGGCTCAGCGCAGATGTTCCGCAGGCTACGACACTGATGAACTGGCAGCAGATGCCCGAGTTGGTGGCGTGCCCAGCGCCCAGGACCTTATCCCAAAGTTCTCTTGCTGAGGTGGATGTGGGCACTTGAAATGCTGTTTATTTATACAGTATATTCAAGGCATGCCCACTCTCAATGAATCGTCGCTTTCCCCCGTGCTCGTGCCCGACACCAAAGTCTGGTTGGATGTTTGCGCCTGGAAGGTTGCAGCTGGTTTTCCATCGCCTGCGGCAGACCACACGCGTAAGCGCATTGACCTGAACGAACACCTGATTCGCAACAAGGAAGCCACTTTCATTTTTCGGGTCAAGGGCGACTCGATGAACGGCATTGGTATTTATGAAGGCGATGAACTCTTGGTAGACCGCTCTATCGAGGCCAAGCATGGCAACATCGTCTTGGCAGTGCTGAATAACGACTACACCGTCAAACGCCTGTATCGCCGGGGCGGCGTGGTCAAGCTGATCGCAGAAAACCCGCTGTACCCACCTATAGTGGTCAAGGACGGCGAGGAGCTGGTCATCTGGGGCGTGGTGACGCGCAACCTGCACAAGCTGTACTGAGGTTACCCCGTGAACAGGCCTGTGCAGCAGTTGGCCTTGGTCGACTGCAACAACTTCTATGTGAGCTGCGAACGGGTCTTCCGGCCAGACCTGGCAAAAGTTCCCATCGTGGTGCTCTCGAACAACGATGGCTGCGTGGTATCCCGCTCGAATGAGGCCAAGGCTATAGGGATCAGGATGGGCCAGCCGTGGTTCGAGTGCAAGGCATTGGCTGAAGAGCACGGCATACTGGCCATGAGCAGCAACTACGCGCTGTATGCCGACCTGTCCAACCGAGTCATGAACATCCTGAGTGACTACGGCCCGCAGCATGAGGTGTATTCAATCGACGAAAGCTTTGTGGACCTGACCGGCATCCCCAAGCTGCGTGAGGTGAGCTATGCCATGCGCCAGAGGGTGACGATGTGGACGGGCATTCCGGTTTGCGTGGGCATTGGCCCAACCAAGACACTGGCCAAGCTGGCAAACCATGTGGCCAAGAAGCATCCGCGCTCTCGCGGAGTCTTCAACTACAACGCCCTGACCAATGACCAGAAAACCCAACTGCTGCAGCACATACCTGCCGAAGAAGTTTGGGGTGTTGGGCGCAAGCTGACTGAGAAACTGGCAAGGCATGGCGTACACAACGTTGACGACCTACGGCGGGCCCATGTGCCCACACTGCGAGCGGAGTTTGGTGTGGTGATGGAGAAGACCCAACGTGAGCTGCAAGAAATTCCGTGTATTGAGTTACAGGAAATCCAGCCCGACCGACAACAAATCATCTCCAGCAGATCATTCGGCAAGATGGTTACGGAGTTGCCCATCCTGCAGGATGCACTGTCCACCTTTGTTGCCAACGCCTGTGCCAAGCTGAGGTCACAAAACAGCCATGCGTCGGTGATCCAGGTTTTCCTGCAGACCAACCGGTTTAGGAACGACCTGCCCCAGTACATGCCGAGTTTGGCGGTACCGCTGCCGTACCCGACCAACGACAGCCTGGAAGTCAACCGATGGGCCAGTCACATGTGCGAGCGCATGTTCAAACCTGAGTACCAATACAAGAAGGCCGGAGTCATGCTCAGTGAAATCAGCCCTGTCACGCGCAGGCAAGGCGATTTGCTGGAGCCAGATACCACCAGCAACGCCAAGCTGATGCAGGCACTCGACAGCCTGAACCAGCGCTATGGACGCGGGACGGTGAAAGTTTCAACGCAGGGCGCGTTCAAGGACTGGCAGATGCGGCAGGAGCGCAAGTCGCCGAACTACACCACTGACTGGAATGAGATTCCGCTGGCTTAGCAGTAGGCGAAAACAGCAATAAGGGCCTGCTCAACTTCCAGCCATCGCTACGCCTTGGCCATCTTCGATTGGCACTGGACGTAGATTTTCACACCCCCTCCCCTGTCGCCTGGACGTTTCATGTCGAGGTCCTTTAAATGGAGGCTCAGCTCGGGTCCCCAACTCGTGAAAAAACAACCTACACAAAACGAACAATGGCCGGAATCCGGCCATAAACCGGGCCGCTGGCCTATCCTGCACTTTATTTAGGAATTGAGTTTGTCTTCGTTTTCGGTCTTCTTCGACTTCGACTTACCTTGGAAATCTTCGATTTTTTTGAAATGTGACACATCGGACCCATGCCCCTTGGAGATGTGACACACCGATGACGCCTTTCACCCTGCTCCCCCAAAAACGTGACACATGAAGGTCGTTTTCGCAGAAAAAATGGCATGTTGAGAACACCACAAAGCGTGATTCAGTGACAAAATTTGAAGCCATCGACTTGTCTCATTCCGACCCACAAAATGCAGCCACGCGGCCCTAATCAATCGCTCTCCAGTTACATCACTGAACACCTGGATGAGATCGAAAAGCTGATTTCAGTCGGTGTGTACCAGGACTCGATTTGCCAGCAACTCACGCTTTTGGGTTTCACTCCCTCCCTTGCAACGTTCAAAAAATCACTGGCCCGTGCGCGTCAAAAAAGGTTGGGGGCGGCCGCCAGACAATTTGGGGCCATCAAACACGACGCCAAACGACACACGGCAATTGGACCCATTCGAGGCAACCGGCTTAGTGCTGACGAGTTCGGTCTACTTGAGCACGAAACCATCGTGCAGTCGCAAGTTGCTCAATCAGGAGCAACCAGCCAGCCAGAAAAAATTGCTTTGGCCACGCTTGCAAAGCTCAAACTGACTGCCCATGAAATCGTAGAGATTTCGGCTCTCGCTGAGCGCATCAGCACACGTGCTGCCGAGGGGCTGTAAGCCCTCGGACAGCGCCGATTCGCGCAGCGAGTCGGCATTGACAGAGGATGCCAAGCGGAACTGAGCGAAGCGATGTGCAGAGCGGCGGAGAGGGCTTTAGCCTTCTCCAAGAGAACACCTTTTGCGAAGCAACCGACTAAACTGCCCGCCACGCCTATAGCCCAAGGCGCACAGTTGCCTTGCGACAACCGCGCACCCTGAATGGCTCAATCAAGGCGGCATCCGCTGAGCCCCTGCCAGGAACGCCCTCGCCAAAGCCTCCCGGACAGTCCAAACAGCCACCTCCTGAAAATCCAGCCGGTCACGTCCACGTTCTTCAAGCGTTTCAAACGACAACCGCTCCCGTGCCAGCTCCGAAAGCTGTGTTCGCTCTGCAGCCGTCAGCAGTGCCCACGGGCCGGGGACCATGCGCTCAAAAAGCCAATAGTCCACCGCATCAAATGCGGAAAGTTCTTCTTCGTCGTTCATCCCAACCTCGCAACATACCGGGCGTATGAATAGCCCTGCGTATCAATAAACAAAATCGGCCGCCCCGTGGCCACCACCATGACGCAAGCCCTCGCATTGGACACTGGAAGGGCCAGGCACTGCCCTTCCAGCCAATCGGTGTCCCGGCACAAATTTCTTGCAAAAGCATCAAACCCGAGCGGGTCCATATCGATGCGCTTGAAGACATAAACCGTTTGAAGCTCTCCACCGCCCAGCCCTGACAAGTTCCGTGCTTTGCACGCAAAACTCAAGGGGATGGGCAACTTGAGAACAGTCACCGGTCCGGCTGGACCGGTGAACTGTTCAGAAGTCAACGACAAGCGAAAGCTGATCGCATCATTGCAAACGTCCACCAGGTAAGTCATGGTTTGTTGCCTTTCAATTCAGCGGCAACCCGGTTCGCGAGGTCCACCAGGTTGACTTCACCAGCAGCCACAGCACGCAACTCGTTTTCATCAAGAATTTTGATGAACCTCGATGCCCGGGCCAACAGCTCGCACTGCGCGACAACGCCCCACAGCTCAAATTGCGCTAGGCTCTCCAGTGCCGATAGGTCGTGCCGTCCATAGCCGCGCAAATAGTCACAAATGCGGTTTTCGATTTCGGCGCTCATGCTGCACGCTCCATGTAATAAACGCTCGCAGAAGTCGCACGCTCACGGTCAAGGTAGGCCGCTTGGCCTGCGCTGTATCCGTTCAGCCGACGCACGGCCGCGCCGTGATAAGTTGGGTCCAACTCAATGCCCAGGTATTGCCTGCCAACTGAGCGGGCGGCAACCAGGGTTGAAGCTGAGCCAGCAAATGGGTCCAGCACCAACCCACCACGGGGACAAAACGACTCAATCAGCGGTGTGAGCACGCTCAGGGGCTTTTCAGTTGGGTGATGGCGGTTGCCCGAATAACTCCAATCGATCACATCGCCAATCGGGTGCTCAGGTGGGCGGGGGCTGCCTTTTGCCAAGAGATAAGCGTTTTCGTGGCTGTAGCGCATCAGGCGCGAAGCTGAGGCATAACGCTTCGGGAAAGTGATGTGCCCAACGATGCGAAACCCTGCGGCCTTCCAGGCGGCATAAAACAAATCAGTTTTGGTCCAGCCGTAGAAGCTGACGCACAACGAATCAGGCTTGAGCACTCGATACGCCTCCCGAAAAGCAGGCATCAGCCAATCGGCCTCGATGTCGTTTTTGATGCTGCGGCCCTCGCGGTCTTTGTAGTTGACCAAATACGGTGGGTCGGTCAGGATGAAATCGGCGCAAGCCGGGGGCAGCGTGGGCATGACGCGGCAGCAGTCGCCCAAAATGATGCGGTTCGTTTGCATGTGAACACTCCGAGAATGTCAGCGGTGAATACGCTTCTTTGGGAAGTCAAACCACCATGCACCCGGTGCCAACACAACGAAATGAGCGCATGCCCGAAGCAGCCCCCGGAAATGGCTGGGAGCTGAGGCTGGGCACGTATAAATAGAGAGTGGGTCCCGAAGGGACGACACGAACGGCTTTATGCCGTGACCAGCCTCAGCAGGCGCACCTGACGAGAGATGGCCTGGCCGCCCGGCTGCGACAAGATGGCTTGCCATCGCAGCCGGGTGGCCAGGACAGTTCTCGACGCGCGAAGCGCAGGTGACGGGCATCGAAGATGACCGACGCGCCGGTCCCAGCAATTTCCGGGGGAAGATTCGGGCATGCGCTCATTTCCCACGCAGACCACGGTCGGGCGTTTTGCAAATCCCCGCCCTGCGGCATAAGCCGCATACGAACCTTGCACCAGGAGGAGCGAAGCGGATCACTGGGCCACGAGGCGGGAGAAAAAATGTGCAATCTAACCGTGCTCGCGGATCAAGGCGCGGACACCGAAATTTGGTCAAAATTCAGCAAGCGCATATACTCAACTCAACTCGACACCCAGCCGATAGTGCTGCAAGATTCGTTTTAAACACACTCTCAATGGCCAATTTTTCCCTTTTCGATGAACGCAAAGCAGCTCAAGCTGCCGCATGCTTACTCCACCTGGCTGGAGGTGACCTGCCGTTATTGAAACTGGTGAAGTTGCTGTACTTGTCCGAGCGGCTCTCACTCAAGCGATATGGAGACACCATTACAGGCGACTCGTTTTATTCGCTTCCTCACGGCCCCGTTCTTTCTGCTACTTTAGATTTGATGAATGGATTTACCAAGTCTAAAGAAGGTGGCTGGGACACTTGGGTTGCTGATCGTGCTGAAAACATGCTTGCTTTACGAGATGTGAGCATGGTCCGCACCCCGGAAGAAGATCTTCTGGCGCTAAGCGAAACGGATTTGGAGTGCTTAAGTGAGGTATGGGCCGAGTTTGGTCACTGGGATCGTTGGAAGTTGGTGGAGTACACACACTCAGACGCCTGCCCTGAATGGGAAAAACCAATTGGTACACAACGTAGCAGAATCCTTCCCTTGACGAGAATTCTGAAGGCCGTTGGCTATTCATCAGAAGCAGTTGAATCGCTCAATCGACGGATGCATGAGCAGCGATATGTAAACGCAGCATTTCATTAGGCATCATGAGTCAATGGTGTTGTCAAAAGGGTAATACGCTCTTGATTCCTTGTGGGTCTGACCCGGGTCAAAAGCACCTTTTTGCTCTTCTTATTTCGCCGGTTGTTTACGATGGCTATGGTCTTTCGCCAATGGTTTTGCTTGCCAATGTGACGAGTGTCAAAAATGGAGTGGCAGGAGATGATGCTTGTCTGTTGAGCAAGGGAGAACACCCGTTCATCACACACGACAGCTTCGTGGATTATCGAATGGCGCGATTTGAAAAGGCAGACTTCATTGCGACAAAAGTCAAAAACGGGGACTTCATTGAAAAGGAACCATGCAGCCCCGAACTCATCCGTAAGTTAATTCAAGGTGCATTAGCCTCACGGAAAATACCCCGAGAGCACAAGAAAATTCTAGAAACTGTCCTGTTCGGATGACTGGGCACTCTTAAATATTTTGCAGATTTGACAAATAAAACTGCTCCATCAGCTTTTCCAGCTTGCCAGGTACAAGACGCATGCACCGTGTTTCGCTGGCATCGACTTGCTCAATCACTCCTTCAGCCAAAAGCGATTTGACGGCCCTGGTCAGGGCGCTGGCATCGATGTCAACCAAGGCACGGTATTGGCTCTCCAGTGCACTGGGTGACAACTTGCTGATGGTTTGATTTGCAGCTACGGTGAGCGCATGCAAAACCACCATCTCAGCCTTGTTCTTGGCGACCCAGTTCAGCTCCAAGAAAATCAATTCTGGAAACTTGGCTGATTCCAAGGTCGCCTGCAACATCGTCCAGTTCAACCAGATCTTGCGAGTCACGTTGTCGACGTGGGGCAATACGTGCAGCAGACCCTCTTGCATCATGTCGCTCATGGTCGATCGCACGCCACTAACCGAGCATCCAAAGAACTGTCCTGACCGTTCAGCGATGTCATTGGCCGAAACCTTCACAGCAGATGCCTCAAAGCCGATGGCGGCTTTTTTGTGGTGGTGCTCACAAAATTGCCAAAGGACAGCTGCGCGTGCATTGGTGCCTGCTATCCAGGTCAATTTGAGGCACCGTTCATGCGCTGGCAGCGCCATGAATGCATGCCAAGCCTGAACAGACTCTTCGGTCAAATCACCAGTCTTAAGTGCTCTGGTAGGCGAAACCGATTCACTGGTGTTGGCCTCGTCTTCTGATTGAGAATTTTGGCCCCGCAACAATTCCTTGAACGGTGCAACGGCCATGCCCGTTTGGGCTTGGATCAGATCCAGGGCAACGGACAGAGATTTTCTGGCGCTGACACCTGACTTGATCACAGCGTTGCTGATCTCCAAGATCGCTTTGACCTGGTCAAGTTGCGCAAGATGTGCAGCGCCTGACTCTCCGGCAACGTGCTTGTACAAAGCTGGGCACACCTCCTGCAGCAGCCACGATTCAAATCGCTCTGGCACTGGTAACGTGCTGCGGCGAATCAATTGCAGGACGTCAATGGGGCCAAGAATTCGGGCTTCTTTCGTCCCTCCAGATGTCGCAACTGGATAAAACTTTGTCTCGCTCAAACAATGCGCGGTCATTGCCGCACTAGGATTTTTAAACCCCAGAAGT
>JACCDW011345144.1_pt1 | contig 44571 bp, 33 predicted proteins | sample 7449781 | NCBI WGS metagenome assembly JACCDW01 (sample SAMN15323449, study PRJNA562643) | freshwater metagenome | isolation source: river surface water | place: USA:Blue River Watershed | collected 2017-08-18
ATACATTTTGTCTCGGTGTATTGGGCGGTACCAGCGCACTTGCCCTGTCTTGCTAATAGGTTCGGTGCCTTCAAGTTCCAGCAGTTTAATAGGACTTATCAGTGTTTCGTCATTGATAACGAATTCACAATCCATTTCTCGACGGAAACGTTCTTCGCCTAGCTGTGCTCGTTGTTCGTCAGCCCATTTGTCATCTCTGTCTGGGTGCTCACGCCAGAACGCACGGTAGGCTTTGAATCCATTAATGCCTACGCCGCCAGGTCTTGGATTCCCATAATCATCTTCTGTTTTGTTGGCACCTTTCCAGATGTACGCAAACTGGTCTTCGTCTGAGTTTGGAGTTGATGTAATAATGGCTTTACCACCAGTGCTCAGTGTAGGTGTAATAGAAGTCCAAAACTCTTTGGCAATTGTGGGTCTAACGAACGCAAACTCGTCTAGGTATAGCAGTGTAATAGACATACCACGACCAGTGTTTTCAGTTGTTGTCTGACTGACAATACGACTGCCGTTGTCAAAGTCAATACTGCCTTTGTTGTAACTGGTGGCACCTGCTCTAATATGATTAGGACACAGTTCATATGCATAACGAATACGTTGCATAATTTCCTGCGCACCCAAATACTTGTGTGCTGCAATTAGAATGGTTGAATCTGGCACAAACATAGCATACCACAACAGATATCCAGCGGCCGAAGTTGACTTGCCTGTTTGTCGAGGCATGAGACTGATAGAGAAACGATTTTGGTGATAGTTGTCAATCAATCGTCGCTGGTATTCAAACGGATGATACAACATCTTACCGCGCACCGGATGCTGGATATAAAAGAAGTTGTCCATGAAGTACATGGGCCCATCAACAGGATCTGCACATCGCGCAAATTCTTCAAGTTCTTGTTCAGTGTACGTTTCTTTGCGATGCGGGGCCTTAACAAGTATTGCATCTAAACCCGGTTTAATCATTTTAATTTCTCCGCAAGTTTGGGCCATAAGTCAACAAACTTGGTTTTCTTCTCAAGCTCTATTTCAATCTGACTATGAAATTCCAATGTTTTTATTTTATATGTGTCATAATCTTGCAAATAACTTGGGTCTGCCAGCTGTTGTTGATATCGCCTTAATATGTCTGCTGATCCGCTGTCCCATTGCTGAATCACTTTTTCAATGTTTGCGATTGCATCGTCCCTTAGGTCTTTAGGTAACCTACGAGCATCTAAATCCCATGGGTGCCACAAGTCGCACCAAAATACTTTTAATCCATGTTCTTTACAAAATACATAATATTCATCAAGATCAAATGCACAATAAACTGAATAAGCAGGGTGTGCTGTAACATTTTGGTTGTCTTGTTTCATAGTAATTATGTTGGCAACAAACTGTTCCCACTCAGCGCCATGCCGGACATATTCAAATTTTTCTTTGTTAGCATTGTCAAAACTTATCTGCCATTCTACATTGGGCCAAGTTTTTAGTAGTTGATAGATTTCATTTTTATTGATATCAACACTAAGGTTAGTAAGCACGTTGACTCTAACTGACTGCGGATTCAGTAGCTTGAGCATGTCTACCATGCCTTTTTGCAGCAAGGGTTCGCCGCCGCCAAGGGTCAAGCCTTCAACATGATGTCCTCTTTCCTTTATGAACTCAATCAAACTCAAATGTTCGTTTCGCACAAAATTAATTGGAATTTTTTTGACACTTTGCCAAGCTGTGCTTGCATCTGGATTACAATAAACACAAGTTAGATTACAAAGATTACTCCAGTTGATTGTTAAATGCACAGGTGTGTACCAAGATGGGTTTGCATTGATTTGATTTTTGAACTCCTGACTGATGTGTGCTTGTGTTCTGGCACTAACACCACTGGATTCTTCGTTTTGTTTACAAATTGCGCAGGCACTGTGCCACTCGCCTTGTGCAATTGTTTCGCACAATTCACGTCGAGGCTTGCCAGTGATAATATCTTGGATGGGACTTTTTTTGATGTTGCCTAGTTCGTAACCTGAATTCATGCAAGGAAATACTCGGCCTGTTTGATCCATGTTCATGGTAATCCATGGATGCGGACAAAATGTTTTGCTATCTGTAATCATTTTGGTGTCATCCAACTGTAAGAGGTCAATCTAAAAGAATCTTCTGGGACTTCCGTCAGCATTGCATGCCAAAGTAATTTGCGATATCCTGTTTCATCAGGTTGGTTAATCATGATGTAGCCAGTGTTGGGCACCATGGGAAACTGATGCCTTAATGTATCAACTTCTTTGTGCCAGTAAAACGCTGTGCCATGTGTGTGACGGGCACCTATCCAAGTCAATTGCATGCTGCCGGGCATTTCGCCATCAGTATGCATACTGCAAGTAAAGCCAGGTTCGTCAACCCAAAACGCTGTGCCTTGGTATCCATGATATTTACGTCCAAGATGCACAGCAATGTCTGCCCATATGCTACTGCAATAGTCGTCCCAGTCTTTGATCCAGGGTATTGCAGAATTTTCTATACGTCGGCGACGCCAGTTCTCTTGTCCTTCTTGACGTTGCCAAGGCAAATTCATCCAGTCAGTCGCTAGCACTTTACGCACCAAGTCAGCTGGCATTATGTTTTCAACACGAAATAAATTATTTTCACTATCAATTGCGTTTATCTGCATAAGTGTGCTAACTCCGGCCATAGTTTTTCAAACTCACCTGCTTTGTCAGGATGGAACACAGTTTCGTTGTCCAGTATATGCTGTTTGAATTGTTTTTCAACACCAGGTCGAGCCTGTTTTATATTACGGTAGGTATTTAACGAGTTATCAAAAAATGTACGTTCAGCAGGTGTAGCAATTCCCAAGCTGTAGAAGCGTTCTATTTCAGCAATGGCTGCTTCGGCAACAGCTGGCCCATGCAAGAATGTATCCAAGTATTCAGGTTGGAACAAGTTTTGCCACAACACTGTTGTGCCTGTGTCTTCAGCAAACTGCCGCAGTTCACAGATGCGAGTGGCATTGTAGATATTGTACACTGCATGTATGCCACCCCATTGCCCTTGTGACTTCATTAGGCCTTTGATAATCTGTAAGTTGTGTTGTATTGTGTCCCAACTGGCACCATGGCGCACATATTCTAGACGATCACCGGTGTTATCAAAGCTCATGCTCCAACCCACTTTGTTCCTGGTCGCTAGTTTCTGAAATATTTTGTTTGACTCTAGCTCAACGTTTAAGTTAGTGATTAGTGTAACAATAGCGTCCGCAGGTATGACATCCAACAGTCGATTGTTTTCTGGCAACAACAAAGGCTCACCGCCTACTAATGCTACTTCGTGTATGTGATTATGATGTTGCTCAATAAAATCACACACCGAATCGTAATACGGCCTTGCACCGCTTTTGAATGGGATACCTTTGATTCCAGCCCACTTTGAGCTGCATGCTTCGCCGCAGTAGTTGCAACTCAAGTTACAGGTAGTATTCCAACGCACATCCACAATCACAGGATAATGATACTGATCACCTGCGGCAGCATAGTCAAAGTCAGGATTTACATTGTTGTGCCATGCACGTTCTGAATCAGCACCAAAACGTTCGGCTCGCACACAGTTACTACAATATTCATGTGGTTTGCCTTGTGACAGGCTTGTTCTAATCTCTGCCATGAGATTGCTGTTGAGGATCTGTTCAATACTTTGTGTATTGAGGTTGCCCAGCATGTTGGGATTGCCTGCACAACAGGTTTTTACATCGCCTCTGGGATTGATATGTAGGCCACGCCAAGGAGCAGCACAATAAAAATTCGTCATCCCGTATTTACGGGTTTATTCGCCCCGGCCGCACTTTTGTCGTTTGGCATTTGTTAACGCACCAAAGTCCACAGTCCACTCTGTACCCGGTGCTAGCTCACGTGCGCCAGGCGGTAGTGCATATCTAACACCAGCATATTCTTGAATTTGAGCAACAGGAGCGCGGAATTTAGTCAAGTCATTGCCCAAATTAACATATGGTTTAGTATGTGGGAACAACCAACCAGCAACTTCGTTTGTTTGTTGGTTGACAACAATCTTGTAGTATCCACGCGGAACAATCACACCCTTACCAATTGTGGGATCACCAGCGCCATATATAGCTCCAACGAATATGGTATAGCTTTGGTTCCGTTGAACTGCCCAACCACGTACTGAAGTTTCCAGTAACTTCCAAATTCCACGGTTTAAGCTGCCATGCTGTGGATACATGTTGGTCATCAAAAAGCTCTCGTACTCTACTTGTTGACTCCAGCTCAGGTCTCCATCCGGGGCTGCATGTCCCTTGTCGTACCCAGTTCCTGCATAGTCCGCAGGTGTAGCACCGTTTGGGACTGATGCATCCGCAACAAAAGCATTTGTTCTAGGAAAGCAACCCAAGGCATTTTGTGGCAACAATGTATATGAAACATACACCGGAATCTTTACTGGTGCGTCATAGGCCACAAAGTATGCTTCTCTGCAGATAGGTTGCGCTGGTCTAGCAGTTTGTGCCCAACCCCAAGGACTATGTACAGCACAGGCCTGTGGGGGCAATGGTTGGCGTTGGTCCCATGCGTTAGCTGCAAAAGCGGCCGTGAGAAATAATATTGTTGTTATAATTTTTTTCATTTGTAACCTTTAAAGGGCTTGATTGGGCTTTGCTTGTCAACAAAGTTAGGTTCGTCACTGTCTGGGGTAGATACTAGTTTCTTGCCACCAGGAGTGTCGGTCATTGCAAGTGCTGCATCAATTATTTCTGCAACACCACTGTTGAATCCAGCAACCACAGCGTGTTCGCCAAACGCAGTTTCTGCTGTCCATTCTGGCATGTGTGGGTTTACATCATCCTTGCGATACTCGCTACGGGCTCTAGCTATAGCAACGCCCATGCGATATGATCTATAAGGATCCGCTGCACTCAATCCAGGTAATATGTAAGTATCACGCATTGGCTCTTGAGTCTCTGGCGGAAGTTCGCGCTGTTCTTTTATAAACTCACGTGCTCGCATCAATACCCCTTAAATGCCTTTATGGGGCTGCTTGTGTTTACTGCTGGATGTTCTTCGGACTCTAAGTCACCATGATTCAAATCATAGTGTTTGCTGCCCACAGCTTGGTAGGCTTTTTCCAACATTTTTTGTTCAACGTCAGTGTAGGGTGCCGCAACGTTGTGACGACCTGCCCAACTCTCACCGTCAATCTCTGGCGTTATTTCTCCATCAGTTTGTGCTACAGCCATCATCACACGATTGAGTTCATAGATACGATCAGCAAACTGCATATCTCTAAACTTGTTAAGGCCCACAGTGGCAAAACGTTGGCGTGTTGAAATATCACCAACTTTTTGTTCAGCAACAAACTCACGTGCTCGCATTAGCCGTTGCCTACACCGTTCTCACCAGCAGTGGCAGATGTTGCTGTGCCAATTGCAGTGGCACTGAAACCAGAACCAGTAATGATGTTAAGGTAGTTTCCAGCGCCAACATAGTATTGTTGCACAGAATTACCAGGAACAACAATAGCATTTGCATAGAGATTACCAACATCAGTGGCCATTGTAGCATTGGCTACAACGCCGTTGGCTTGTACATAAGTCAACTGAACAGCACTGACTTGAAAAGTTACGTTGGCAACAGTGGTAGCAATCTCTACTTTGTCTGTGGTCCAGGCTGTGTTGCTCACAGCATTTACAACTTGAATTGCAGCCATTATTTGTTATCCTTAGGAGGTTGGCTCACAACAGGTTGTAGTAGTTGGCGAGATTGATGTAACACACCAGGAATCTCCACAGCTTGTTGCTTGTAGCCCTGTGATGCAGGGCTGTGTGGATTCATTACTGGTGGGGTTGTCAATGATGATTCTTTAAAAATTCTACGTGTCATGTTATTACCCCTTGTATGCTTTCCACTGGTTGGTTAAAGAAAAAATGCTTTCGCGAACTTTTTCCATGTCGCCGTCACCGTCTAAGTCAGCTTCTTTCTTGCCATCAGCACGAGCTTTGGCTAGATTACCAGTGAACTTGTTGCCTTCTTCAACGTCATCTTCTTCGACTTTTTTGGCTTCTTTGATGCCAGCAATGTCACGGATACGTTGCAAATCTGCTTCGTATGTCATTTGACGTTCTTCTTGGCTAGCCAAAACTGGAGTAGTTGACTGACCAGTTGATTTAGGTTTGTTTAAACCGCCGCTGTATTCAAAGTTGTCCTCGGCAGTTTCTTGATTGGTAGGATAGTCTGGGCTGTTCTGACTTACAACATTGTCGCCATAAGCTTCGTCCATTTCTTCACTGCCACAACCGCAGTCAGGTTCGTCGCAACCACATGCTGATTTGTAGCCACTGCCGCCGTAACCTTCACCATTTTGAATAGCATTTAACTTGCTCAACAGTTCGTCTTTGACAGAACCTCCGCCCATTTCGCCTTCGCCAGCTTCGTGTTCCATGGAACCGTCAGGACCAGAGCCTTCACCGCCGCCCAAACCTGCTGACTTCAACAGTGTTGCTAATTTGATGGCATCTTCGTCGCTGGCAGTTATAGTCAAGCTCTTGCCACCTTCAGTGCTGTCACTCATGTTGATGCTCATGCTCTCGTCTAGGCGACTCATGCTTTCTTTGATCATGTTTTCTAGTTCATGGTTCATTGAATCATAAATGCCTTTGCCAAAGCTGAATCCGCTAGATGCTGTGGGTGTGCCTGTACCGCCTGCTTCTTCAGTTTTTTCTTTCTTCTTGCCTTCGGGCTTTTTCTTCTCAGGCAAGCCTTTGTGCTTGGTAGATGCAAAATCTTCTGCATCCTTCTTCTTCATTGTCTTGGCAACTTTGGCAACTTCTTTACTAGGAGCTTTTTCGCCCTTTTGTGTTGCATGGACCATGCCCATGAACTTTTGTTGCTTCTTGCTTACTGCTTTTTCGTCTAATTCTTCAGCACCGTCAGCGGCCTTGCTAACTTTGTAGCCGGCTTTTTTAAGCACAGCCATTGCTTGTTTGACATCATCGCCTTCGTTGTCACCTTCTTTGACTTTCTTTTGCCATGTGGTGCGATCGGCTTTGCGGCTCTTGGCAGTCACACGCTCTTGTGATGGGCCGCCAGCTTTCTTGGGACGACCACGGCCGCGCTTTTCACCTTGTGCTGGTGTGTCATCACCAGTGTCAGTTTCACCAGTCTTGGCATCATATCTGCGTGTGTGACGGATACCAGTGGCAGTTTTTTCAATTTCGCCTTTGTGTCCTTGAGTCTTTTCACCAGTTTTCATTTGGCCGCGTCGACGATCAACGTCTTTGATCATATCGTCCCAGCCTTCGTCGGTTTCTTGCTTGCCGCCTTTGCGAAGCATAGCAAAGTCATTGGCATCCAACTTGCCGTTTTTGTTCATGTCAATTTTCTTTTGCTTGGGGCTGAGTGCGCCTTTGATAGCTTCAGCAGCCACGTCACCTAAACGCTCGTCAACTTCTTTCTTGGCGCCAGCAATTTTATCAGCAAAAGTAATTTTGTCTTTGGGTGGTGCCAATGCTGCAAATTCTTGCTTGTCAACACCTTCGTTGGGTTGTGCCATTGACTTTTTGCCGTGTTGGGCATGTGCAGGGATACCAGCTTTCTTTTGCAAGTCACGCAGTAGATCTTCATCTGAGCCATGACCCAGTTTGTCTAAAACTTTGCCGCCAACTTTCTTGGCCATGCTGCCAACTTTCTTGGCCACGTCACCAATACCTTCGTCATACTTGTCGTATTTGTTGCGAATGTTTTTCATAGTAGCATCACTGGCATGATCTCTTCCGGCTTTTTGCAAAGCCTTCATGCCTTCATCGCCATATTTCTTTTTGCCAATGGCAGCTTGAAATGCACTTTCGTCCATGTCTTGCTCTTCCAACTTGCCAGCTTTGGCCATCTTGGCCTTGACTGCACCAGCCACACGCTCACCAGCGGCCTTGCTACCATATTCTTTGCCAGCTTTTTTAGCCAATGCTGCAAAACCTGTAGTAGCATTGTTGTGCTTGCCCATGTCGCGCTCGTTCAACTGGCCGTGTGTTTTGCTAGGTGTAGCACGGATCTCATCCAGCTTTTTGTTTAAGTCGTAAAAAAATGTCATTTGAATTATCCTCTTGGGTGGGAACCAGTTGCTGGCTTTGGTGGACGCTTGATGTTGCTCATTGGGCTCTTGTCTCCCATTGACAACTCATTTGTAGTTTTGGCTGGTGGAGTTTTGCCGCCAGCCACTGTGAAGTTGCTCTTGTAAGCATTCTTAACAACCGCATGATCATATGGACCAGTTGCATAGTCTTTGCTTAGAGCTTTTTGTTTGGCATCAGGAGCAGGGTAATCAGGATCGTTAATGAGATCTTTGTTTTCATCTTCAATCTTGGCAGATTCAGTGTCTAGGCTTTCTTCGTATGGTGTGGTGTTCATCACAATACGATTAGGATCTAGTCCTAATAGCTGTGCCAACTGTTTTATCTGTGGTTCAACTGCTGGATATTTGAACTCTACATCCACAATACTCATTGACTGATTAGGAAAAGCTGGAAAGTCGGGAATTGCTTTTCGCACCGGAGTGGTTTTAGCATCGCCCATTTTGACAATGTCAAACTGTTCGCACTTTTGTTTAAGCTCTTTGAAGAAGCCTGCGGGCACATCGCCTACCACTTTGATGCGGTAATTGTATGTTCTTTCACTTTCAGCAAGGTATTTTGCAAATGGTTTCATGTTCGGTATCCTGTTGTATATTTATTCTTTTTCAGTGTCTTTGCCCTTGCTGATAATACGATTTAACAAATCGTTGCGGCTCAATACCACACCTGTGCCTGCTTGCGTGGGGTTGTTTGCATTGGGGTCAGACTGATCTAACTTCATCTTTTTCATCTGTAGATCAATCATCTTGAGTTTTTTATCTAGCTTGGCAGTTTTTGCTGTGATAGCATGGCCCAACATGTTACTGGCCACTGAAAAAATTTCGCTAGCAAATCTTGAGTCAACCTGCATACCAAGATCCATGAGATCTTTGTAACTGCTGGTAGCAAGTCCAGCAAGTTCGTCCATTTCTTCGTCGGTAGATTCTAAGCCTCGCACAGCAGGCAAAGCATTGTCAATTTTGTCAATGGCTTCGTCTATTGCTACCAATGTTTCGCGATTGGCAGGCAGTGCAGGTATAGCTGCATCTACTTCTTGTTCAGAAGGTGGGAGGTCAAACAGTTCTTCGAGTTTGCGAGTCATGCCATATTTAGTGGCTCATGCTCGACCGTTGTGGAACATTTGGTCTTCGGTTATGACCCTAAAAGTCAGACCTTGACGAGCACACCACTTTTGGGCAGCGTCCCATTTTGCATAGTTTATAGCCACTACAGCACGATCTCTCGAGCTCATTTTGCTCTCAACTACGCTTTGCTTTTTGGGTTTGATTTCGATCAACTCTGCTCGCATGGTGTTGCCACGAGTGCGATAAGTTATCAAAAAGTCTGGCACGTATACTGTTTGTTTGCCAGTGAGTGGATGTCTATAAGGTATTTGTACTGCTTCGCTGGCCCACTGCAAGATGTGATCGTTTGTGTCACAAAAGCGCATGAAACTAAGTTCCCAACCTGATCTGTATCGAGGCTTTCCCTGCCCCACATACTTGGCTGGGTTTAGAATATCATAAAACCCCTGTGCCCACTTGGCCATTACTGCACCACATTTCTAGCCGCATAGTAATTTGGTGTCACTGCAACACCAACGCCCAACAATGTGGCTTGATTGCGAATGCTGTTTAAGTAGTATGCTAGGCTGGCATTTAGGCTCATGCCAGCTTGTCCTTCAAAGCCTTGCAACAAAGTAAGAGCAGGAATATTTGTTTGTTCAGACACTCTAAACAAACTCACTGTGAAATTGCCAGCGGCTTGAGCACTGCCCATTTCTTTTAAGAAAAAGCTATAGACAATGTCATACTCAGCAGCAGGAACGTTTACATCATAGTCGTAAAAACTATCAAACACCCTGACTGTTGCATCTAAATTAGGATTGGAATAATTGATTGAGCCCATAATACTTAATTAGTCGGGGGAGACTGTGGTGTTGGGAAGAACATACCAGTTGGACGTCCTTGCACTGAACGCACTGCTCCTGGAATACTTCCTTGAATGGCTTTGACACCTAGGCTAGCTGATTCTGACTTGGCCATCGAAGCAAGATTTTTGCCTTTGAATGTGTTGTAGGCTGTGCCAGCTTTTTGTGCCGCACCAATCACACCCAATAAACTTCCGCTTTGTAAATCTTCCAAGATACCGCCTCCTGCATCAAGCAAGCCACCTTGACCAAAAATAGTTGAGTTCGCGCCTGGTCTTGCAATAGGACTGACTGTGGTATCGTAGTGACTTGGGTCGCCAAATCCTTCAACGTTGACGTCGGGTCTTGGTGCACCAATAGCACCTGAGTAGTACTTCACAGTTTCATAAGCAATGGTCATGCTGTTTTGCATAATGCCACTGCCTTGTGTGTAATCGTACTGGTCATGACTCCAGTTTGTGATAATTGGATTCAACAACACGTATTCAGCATACTTGTGTTGGTCCAAACCGTAGATTCTAATGTCTCGGAAAAACGGTGGTTTACCCGAAGCAGTGGTTGGTCCTTGATTCCATGACTCGCCAATAAAGCCCCAGTCGTTAACATTGCCAGTACGCTTGTCTTCGTAGATGTCACGAGCGTTGTATCCAAAACCAGCAGCGCGGTTACCAACAGGGCCTATGCTGCCGTTGGTACTATTGGGGTTCAAGTAATCATTGTTGGGATCTTTGTAGTAGTACGCAAAATAGTTGTACCACATGTTGCGAACGTTGTCGCCATAATCGTCATGAAATGTAAGAGTCACAGGCTCATAGTTGATCTTGGTCTGTATTACACGTTTACGATTGTATTGATTCAGTGTGTCTGTAGCTATAGTATACTTGGGGAGATCGACAGTTTTAACTACGTAACTGAGATTTTTAATGTCATCCATGCCCATGGCTGAACTCAAGCCTGGAATTTCTTTATAATTCAGTGTGAAGCTGACATGGAATAAAAATTTGAATCGAGGCTTGAGCTCGAAGCTGTTGGTGGTAAAGGTTTTACTTGCGTGAGTGTAATCACGCAAGTTATCCACATTAGTAAAACCTTTGAGAAAGTCCTGCCCAAATGTTGGCATTACTTACTCCTTACTGACCTTGGCCAGCACCAGTAACTACGTCACCAACGGTTCTACCAATAGCTGCACCAACACCAGAGTTTTCTGGGCTTTGGTTAGCGTTATCATAAGCAATGGTCATGTTGACTGTGACAGCTTCGTTAGTGCCATAGTTCAATTCACCATAGTCTGCACCTTTTAAGTAGCAGCCATACAGTTCCCAAGTTTCGAGAACCACAGGCTCAGCAGCGCCGTTGCCACCGTCAAGGATTTGAAGTTTGGTAAGGAATTTGTAATCGATACCTGAAGCAGCAGACGCCATTTCCATGAAGTCCATTTGCTTTTGTAGTTGCTCACCAATCAACTTGCTGACGCTGCCGCTGGCATCATCGCGAACGCTGATTGCAACATCGGCCCAGCTGTGACGACCAGCCAACTTCAATGTTGAGTTGTAGATTGGTAAAGTAATTTCTTCGAATGTCAAGTTAGGACGAGCAGCCGAAACCACTTGCTTGGTCAATTCTGTAGTCGGTTTACTAATACCGAAGTTTTCAAAGAACACGCGGAAGCGGTACTTTAGTTTTGGCATCAACAGGCCCTGTACGCTAGAACTTTGATCGCTAGCTAGGGGTACTGTCATACGCTGTAATGATGAAACTGCCATTTGTTATCTCCTATATGTTTATTTACCTGAATTGGAGACCGAAAAATCGGCCCCCAAATTCATCAAGCTGCTGCTCCAGAGATTTCACCTGTGTTCTTGATACGCAACGGAATGTAGATAAATTCCACTGCCTTAACAGGTTCAATAGCAATATCAACCCACAGCTCGTTACGATCGATACGTGCAGGTGTATTGTTGCTCAAGTCGCAAACTACCAAGTAGTCATAGATAGCTCGTTTAGCAATCAAGTCAATCATCAAGCTGTTGCAAGTGTTGGTAATTTCGTTACGTGTAATTGTGTCATTAGGCTCAAACAAGTACAACTTACCAATCTCTTCCAAGCGTCCACGCAAGAAGCAGATCAAACGTGCAACGTTGATGCGGTCCAGTGCTGTGGTCACTGTGGTGCTGGTCTTGTTGCCAAAGTTCACAATACCCACACCTGGGATAAAGGTAATTGGGTTAATGTTGCGTTGATACAAGATATCACGCACTGACTGACTTACGCCAATCTGTACAAACTCGCCTGTTAGAGCATTGATGTAACCAATTGCTGTAGCGTTGTCAACCACACCACGTCGTGTACCAGCTGGTGCCAACCATGGATAGCTCACTGCATCGCTACGCAAAATAGTACGTACCATCATGTGACTTGGTGGAACAACAACTGAGTTACCGCTCAAGTCTGTGGTCTGACCACTTGGATAGAACACGCCACAGTAGTTACTGGTTGAACTATTTCCGTCTTCAGTAATCAAACCAAGACCGTTGTTGTTTGTGGCCCATTCAACCAAGCTGTTACCATCAGGTCCAAGTCGCATTGGGGTATCGCCCACAACAAACAATGTGTTGTTACGCTCGTTGCTGAGTGCAATCATGTTAGGTGTCAACTCAGGATAAGCAGGGGTAGCAATAATGTTGAACTCATTTTGTTCTTCACGTGCTGCCAGACTGGTGTCAATACCAGCTTTCAAAGCCTGTACAATCAATTGACGTTGTGCCAAACGACCTGACCACATGCTGCCATTGTCTTTGTTGCCGCTGGCTGTTAACCAAGTGCTGGTAACTTGTGGTAGTGTGTCATCAGGGAATGTAGTAGAGTTAAAGTAATTGCTTTGGAAACTCTTGACGTTGTAACCGCTGCGGCGTGTGTTAAACAACAACATACCTTGTGGATACAATGCAGGATCTGGAGCGTCCAAGTCCAAGTAATCACTGGTTAACAAACTAGTAATTGTTGGGAATGGATCTGCCACAGGATCAGTGGTGCCGTTGGGTGCCCAACGTGCATCAGCAAACAAGATACCATTTTCAGTAGTTTGGTCAGTTGTATCAACTTCTACCCACTGATCAACACCGTTTACTAGTTCCCAGCGATATAACTTAGGATAATTTTCTAAGTCGCTGGTGTCAATCCATAAGTCGCCGTACTGCAATGGTGATTCGGCGGCGTCTGTTTGTGTAGTAGGTGCTGTGGCACTGATGATAGGGCCAGCAGCGTTGGTCAATGTTAAATCGTAACCACGAACATCGTTTGTTACGTTTTGATAACCTTGCCAAATGTTGCCATCTTTGATCATGATATCAGCATCGCTAACTGAGCTGTAATACCACAAGCGGCCATCAGCCGGATCTTGATCAGGTGCAGTGTCATTTGCAGTGTAGGTGAACAACGGAGTTGAGACCCAGTCACTCAATACCAAAGTGCTTTGCGAAAGACGACTGTAACGAACTTTGTCAGTGTTGATTGTAAAACCAGCAGCGGTCAACGGTGTGCCAGTTCCGGGAGTCAAGTTGATTGTACCACCTTGGCTGTGTGAGAACACAATATTGCCTGCGCTGTTTACGCTTGCTGAAACATATGGCACATTGGCTCCAGAAACAGCAGCAATAAAATCAGCTACTGTGCCAGTGCCGCCAATGGTTGCAGTTCCAGTATTAAGTGTGGTTGTGCCAGCAGCCGTAGCTTCAATAGTGAATGTGTTGGTAGGAGTAAACGCAGTTCCAGTTGGTGTTGTAGTACCAGTGACTTCTAATGCGCCGAGTGCATAGCGTTCCAAAATTTCAAACGCAAAGTTTGGTGTGACAGATGATGTTGTGTCATATCCCAAGGCGTTGATCAATGTATATGTTGTGCCAACTGGAATATTTTTACCACCACCGCTGGGGTCAAGTGTTAAGTTTGCAGCAGCATCGCCGTTGTAAGCCAATGATTGTTGGCTTACCCAAGTGCCCAGTGTAGTGCTGTACTTCTTAAGACTCAAAGCCATGCCGTTGTTGGCTGGGCTAACGTTGTTCCATACTGAACCAGTAGGTGCTGGGCTAGTGTCAGTGGTTCTCCAACGTGGGCTTTGGTAGCTGTAGCTAGGAAGGTAGCGTGGTCCATTGTACTCACCAGTTGTGATGCCTAGAGCAGTCAACAATGCTGCACCGTTGTTTGGTCCCGGATCAACTGTGACAACACCGCCTGAGCCGGTTGAACCGTCATTGGTAGCAGCAGAGTCAGCATAAATTGCCAATTTGCCACTGACAGCAGCGGCTGTAACACCTGCAATTGCAGCATTGTTGATAGCTGTAGCAAAGCCAGCCACAGTCAATGCTGTGCCGCCGGCACCAACTGTGACCAAGTTGTCGTTCAAATACAAGTTGTAACCAGTTGTCAAGCTGACAGGGCTGTTGGTACCAGTCACTGCTGGCCAAGAATTTTTCCAGTCATCAGTACCAATACGGACCCAAGTGTTATCACTGTTTTTGTAATAACCAATGTTGTCAACGCTTACTGCGCTCACAGCGTAGTCACCAATGCTGCCAATACTGTCCAAAGGTGTGAAGTCGTCGTTTTCAAAGTCAACTACATCAGCAGTATCAACAATCACAATTGGAGTTTTCACTGTGAAAACGTTGGTGCTTTGGTTCCATTCCTGAATACCCCAAACGCTGTTTGTGGTGTCAAGCCAGTATGTGCCGTTGGCAGCAGTGCCTACTGGGCGGCTCAAACTAGCAGTAAGATCTGTTAGGTTGATGTCAACACGTTGTACATAAGCACGATTTGTTACGCCCAATGCACTGTATGCCGCAAGCAAACCGTATTCATTGAGTTCATAACCATTGATAGGTGTACCAGTTGTGGTGTTATAGAAGAATGGCACGCCAAAAGTAGCTGCCAAATCACGCTGACTGGTGATAAGATATGTTTTGTTAGCGTTGGCAGCAAGTGTGCCAGCAGCAACAGTTACGCCGTCGCTAGATACTTTGTTTTGTGCAGTTGCGACAACAAAGTAGGGTACTGTGTTAACGGCTGAAGGGATATATTGACTCTCGTCAATTACTGTTACTTCTACGCCTGGAGATACTAGAGCCATAGTGGGTTCCTTTTCAAGTTACTGATATTTATAGGCTTTTGCCAAAAACGGTGCTCTACGCCACCCTTTGGCAAAGGTTCACCAATAAATACACCATGAAACGCCCACTTTGCCAAGCCTGTTCACAAAGACCTTGTGCTGTGAACTATATCAAAGAAGATGTTACCCACTATCGCAGCCGTTGCGAAACTTGTCAACGCAAGGGCAAGAGCATAAAGAAGAGGACTCCACGTTGGGAGTCCTCAGGATACAAGAAAAAAATGGTCTGCGACAAATGCAACTTCCGTGCTAGATTTTCTGCACAGATGTTAGTGTATCATGTTGACGGAAACCTAGGAAATACCGACATCAGAAATCTCAAATCAATATGCAAAAACTGCGAAGTTGAGCTGTCTAAGAGTGATCTTCCTTGGCGTCAGGGAGACCTTGAACCAGATGTTTGACTTGATTATACAAGTGATCCAGTGTGCCATTGTTATCTAAAATTTGATCAAACTCTGTTCCAATCCAGGAATATTCACTGGCATGTACTCCTAGTTTATCTAGTTTAGCTTTGCTCAAACTCCACTCAGCGTTGCCATTGGGACCACGATTGTATGCCACAGCAGCCCGATACCACTCAGGTTCGGGTCCACGCCTAATACGCACCACAATACCCCCAGCAGCTTTGATAGCTCGAATCTCGTTGGGGAATCTACAGTCTGTTATAACAACATCATCTGTGGTGTTACGCAGTTTGTTTTCCAAGCTGGCAATCCAAATATCATCATGGAATCCTGTACGCAGAACGTTTGTGCCCCATTGCTGTAGTACCCAACGAGGTGTAAGTTCGGGCATATTCAATCGGGTTGCCCACCAAGTATCAACTTGCTCACGCCATTCGCGACTGTGTTTCGTACGCCCTTCCAACATGGTTCTGTCCCAGCCAAACACTTGGGCCACTGCGTCTTTAAGGGTATTTGCAAAACTTTCCCTACGAAAGTGATGCAAATTTACGAGATAATCTGCCGCAGTATCTTTGCCGGCACTGATAAGACCACAAATCCCAATAATCATTTTAACTCCCGAACGTTGAGATATTTAAGCGTATTTTGTAGCATGCCAATTTGTCTGCGGCAGTCTTCTAGAGCATGGTGGCTAGTGGGTGGGATGGGCTGGTCTGGCCACAAACTGAACACTGTGCGACTGTCCCGCACCATGTAGTACTGCCAGGGCAAGGGTTTGTTATAGCTTTTGTAGGCATGCTCCAGGATGTTCATATCGTAGGTTGGACCTTGTGCCCAGATGCGTTTTGCGTGCCAAATCAGTTTGCCAAGTCCGTCTAGTGCTTGGTCCAAGGGGATTCTGTCTTGTTCATCAAAGGCTTCATCCCGAACCACAGCAGGTTGTGTGGCCCACCAATCAATTGTGCCTTGCTCAATTTTTCGATCTTCCTGACTTTCTAGTGTGACTCTAGCATAAAACGATTGCTCATAGTATCCTGACCCAAACGGATCAAACGCTTGAGCGGCAATGGTTAGAATAGTAGCGTCCGGGCCAGTTGCTAGCCCTTCTAAGTCGATCATCAAGTCCATGTGTTAGTATAACACATGATATGCTAGAACACAATCTTGTGTTAACCAATTACCCAAGTAAGTGGCTGACTTGCATCCACATACATTTTGAGTTCTTCAATTTTAGCAGCCATTTCTTCTTTGGCTTCTGCTTTCATGGCTGCACCGTTCAAGCTGCCACCACCTTGTGGACCGGCGATTGTGGCAAACTTCTCACGTGCTTCGCCAATGATCATTTTACAGTTGGCCACCATGTAGTCACGTATCCACTGCCCAATTTGGTAGTCACTCAATAACTGCACTTCAGGTTTGAGTTGGTACGTCCACAACAACACATTTTCGCCGGTGCCTTTGGGGTCACGAATTAGCTGTAGTTTCTTGGTCACTGGATTCCAAGTGTAGTTCATGTATGCGCCAAACATACGTCCTGCTAGCTCAACATACTGTGAGTAAAAGTCATAAGTGGCCAGGCCACCTGATGTATTGAAGTTCATCAAATAAACGTTGATACTGGCCTGCGCAAATGGATCAAAGTTCGATGCAAAAGGTCCTGTGGCATCGCCAAATGTTCTACGGAATACTTGGCGCACACTGGCAACTTCTTGGGGCAAAGTGTAGATGTTGACGTCCCTAATCAGCTCCATGAAAATGTATGCTTCTTCATAGGCATTGTTTGCTCGCTGACGATACACACCTATGGTTTTTTGATAGGCAGCTTCGTAGTGCGCAGGGTCTAGTTCAAGATCAATGATTTGATCAGCCAGTTGAAGTTTGACATATTCTATCAAATTTTGCTTCAACTGTGGTAGTGTATTTTCAGCCATAAGGAACTCCAGTGCTGTATTTATTTTAAGCAGGCACTATCGGAATCAAGCCTTTGCGCACTGGGGCAATAGTATGCTGTTTTTTGTCAGCCATTGTAGGGCAAAATTTACATTGGGGAATAGGGTTATCTAAGTTTGCTAAAAAACTGCTGTGATAAGAATCGTAATTTTCCACTGTCAAGGGCTGATAACTGTTTAGTATAGCCCGGTCTTGATCACTGATATCCAGTGGCATTTGTTGATCAAATTCAGGGAGCAAAGCCACAGGCCCGCACTTATAGAGTTTGGCCTTGATAAAATGATAGCTTTTCCAGTGTACAAACCCGCAATCACTGTGAGACTCAACTGGGTCATTGTTGAATACTGTGTACTTTCCGGGGCTGAGATTTTGCACTGCGGCTGTGGTGAATCTATTTTGATGATACACATTGATAAACACCCCGTTACTATCACTGTATTGATAATCACAGTTCCACAAATCTGGACGGTGCGTATTTCGTCGAACTGTGCCCTGCAAAAATGCATGGATGTCTTGCTCTAATTGCGGCAAATCATCTAAGTTATGCAGGCTCACTGCTAAACTGTTTCTTCCTCCGCTTCGTGGCCTTGCGTGTGCAATAGCGTCATACAAGCCACGGCATTGAGTGAGGCGAGTGCCGTTTGTCAGTACTTGCACTTCAATACCAAACGCATCATTGAGTCCTAGAATCCACTCAGTCAAAGTGGGATTCAAAGTGGGCTCGCCGCCCATGATGGTTATTGCTTTGAGGTCAATCAGTTCGCCCCATTGTTTGTATTGGTCAGCATAATCGCCCCAACGTTGCCAACCTTTGAAGTCGAAATTGTTGAAGCGATTACACTGATCACAAGTTAGGTTACATACATTGGTGATGTAAACCTCAATTTTTTTGAATACTGGCTTGGTCATTATGACCAATATTTACCAAGCCTTGAGCACCACCAAGTTCTCTGTGCCTCGAGCATTCCATGCAGTTTCTGTGGTAGAGAGTTCTTTGAAGATCTTACGTGCCGCTGGCTTGCCTGCCGCCTGCACTGCTTTGATCACGTCCTGTGGTTTGCGCACAGTCTTTTGCATGGTCTCTACAGTGCTGAATCCAATGATGCTGTTGCTTTTGACTGTGAATGCCTGTGTATGACTGTCAGCTACCAAGTGAATCAATTTGCGCTTCTTGGTATCATACAACCACGCTTCACTCTTGTCCACAAGACTTGCAGCCGGGAGACCTTTGAGTTTGAGTTCAGCAAACTCTAAAATGTGCTTGAACTTTGCGGCACGTTTCTCTGGAGGTACTGCCTTGACCTTGCGCGGTTTGCGTTCTACTTTCTTGATCTGCACGTATGCGCCGCAGTCATTGATCACAGTTTCGCAAAACTTAATCACGTTGCGCATCTGAATTTTTGTAAGGTGACTGTAGCCTTCTACCAGTTGGGAGTCTTTGCCTTGTCCCACTGTTTCAAATTCAGCTAGTTTGTGTTTCCAAACATCTGCAATAACATTGACCATTTGTGGTGCTACGTTCATGCTTCGCAAAAGTGTAACTGGCTTGTAGTCTGCTGACATCTTGGCACCTGATGACATAAACTCGTCAAACAGGCCTTCAAGTTCGCCCATGCACTCATTTACTTTTTCACGCAGACGATCTTGAATAGTGATTCGTGGTGTGGCTTCTTCTACCACTTCAGGTTCAACTTCGCTTTGTTTGCTGTCTAAAATTTCACGAAGCTGGTTGTCCAGTTTAATTTGTTCTGCTTCTGTGAGCTCTAGTCCCACCATGCTCATGCGGCACAACCAGCCCGTGGTTAAGCGAATTGCCGAATCTGGAATGCCTTTGAGCAGTCGCACGTCTTCTTTGCGGTCATGCGTTTCAAGGTAGTTTACAATCATGTCACGGGCATCTTTCTTGCCGTAAAAATAATTGTACCAGCTAAACGCTTTGCTCATTTTACTGATGCGGAAGTCTGTAGGCTGTTCACGCCATGCTGGTTCCATGCCCAAAATGTTGGTATCTGAGCTACGGGGATTGAGCATTTTAATGGGTTTAGATGCAGTTTTCATCAAGGCTCCTGTTGCAATATCGTAATTATAGCAGATCTGGATTTATTGGTCAACCGCCCATAAATACAAGCTATGCCACGCCTAAGTTTATACCGCCCAAATCGAACACGCGATTACCAATTTTTGGATCGCACAATCTCTGAAATGTACACAGTCGGGGGTATGGACATCTATGTCCACAAATACATGGGCCCACAAACTGGTGGCCAAGATTCTGCCCTGTCAGGCAACGGCGATGCAACCCAGCCCATTTATGATGAGCTGAATCCGCTGAACATTCAAGACTTGCTGTTGCTGGAAAACCGTGACAGAATTTACGATCAGGATATCTATGTCATGCGCGGTGTTTACACACATCAAGACGTTGATTTTGATCTTACCCAATTTGGATTGTTTTTGAACAACGATACCTTGTTTATTACATTCCACTTTAACGATATGATTGACAGTTTTGGGCGCAAGCTCATGAACGGCGATGTGTTAGAAGTTCCCAATCTCAAGGACTACTATCCGCTGAATTCTGGTATTCCGCAACCTTTGCCCAAATATTATGTAATTCAAGATGCTGACTTTGCCACAGAAGGCATGAGCCAAACTTGGTTGCCGCACACTTGGCGTGTAAAAGCAACACCAATGACCAACAACCAAGAGTTCAAGGATATTCTCAAGAAACCAGTGGTTGCTGAAAATATCTGGGATCCAGGTAACTTTTATCCCACTGGATGGGTCACAAACTATGGTGATGTTTATTATCAAGCTGTACAAAATACACCAGCTGGTACTGAGATAACCAACACCGACTATTGGGAAGTTTATACACCACCAACACAGAGCGATCTGTTTAGTACTCGTACCAAAGACAACAGTATCAACGATGCGATCCTTACACAAGCAGATGTGGAAGTGCCGTTGTCGGGCTACGACACAGAGTTGTTCTATGTAGAACCAACAGTCAATGGTTTACCAGCAGATCCAAGTACGTTGACCACTGACAGTGGCACCACTGTTGATGGAACACAAGGCGGTATGAGTGTTACTCCAAGTGGTCCAGGTTACTCACAAGGGTACCTAACTGGGGCAGCAACACCCAATGGTTTACCAGTTACAACCGGAGTTGCTTTCCCTGCTGATGCTGTTGATGGAGACTACTGTTTGAGATTAGACTATTTCCCAAATCGATTGTTCAGATACAATTCAACCGTAAAACGTTGGAGCAAAATTGAGGCTGGCACACGAACCAATCTCAACAACGGTTCCACCAATGATACTTTACGCTCCAGCTTTGTTAACAATACATACACTACACCGACCACAGACTTGGGCAACATTCCGCAGAGACAAAGTCTTAGCCAAATGCTTAGACCCAAGGCAGACAATGGCGATCAAAACGGATTCAACCCACCAAATCCGCCACCTAACACACAACCTGGTCAGAAGTCGAGTTAACTATGCAACAATTTTTTTACGATGCGCAAATACGCAGATTTTTACTACAGTTCACTAGGATTGTCAGCAACTTTCAAATTGAATATGGCAACGAAACAGATGGCGTAAACAATGCCGCGCTGATTCGTGTGCCAGTTCGCTACGGAGATGCCAGTCGCAATGCCCAAGTCATTATACAAGAGAATAGCCGCAACTCAATGCCGGCCAGTCCATTGATGACATTTTACATCAGCAGTTTGGATTACGACCGCCCTCGTATGCAAGAGCCGTATTTTGTAAGCAAAATCAACGTGCGGCAACGTACCTATGACACTGTTACAGAAACATACGAAACCACACAAGGCAATGCTTTCACTGTTGAACGCCTGATGCCTGTTCCTTACAAAATGGGAATTTCATTAGACATTTGGACTTCAAACACCAATCAAAAGTTTCAACTGTTGGAACAGTTGTTGACGTTGTTTAATCCCAGCTTGGAAATACAAAGCACTGACAACTTCATTGACTGGACCAGTTTGACTGTGGTTGAATTAGAAAGTGTTAATTGGAGTAGCCGTAGTATTCCTGTGGGACCTGATAATCCCATAGATATTGCCACCATCAAGTTTAACATACCAATTTGGTTATCAAGTCCAGCCAAGGTCAAGAAACTGGGTGTTGTTGAGCGTGTGATTGCCAGCATGTATGACTCCAACGGAGATCTCAATGATTCTGTAACCAACAATGATTTGTTGCTGGGCACTCGTCAAGTTATTACACCATTCAATTATGCTTTGGTAATAATTGGCAACAAAGCACAGTGCTTACAACAAAAATATCTTGTGGATGAACCCAGTAACGACACATTGACACCTACAGAGATAGTGTCAGACTCAAGTCTGTTGTGGCCTGCAATTTTTGATTTGTATGGTAAGTTACGTCCTGGCATCAGTCAATTAAGGTTGATCCAAGAAAATGAAACCGAAGTTGTTGGCACAATTGTATTGGATCCCAATGATGATCGTTTTGTATTAATTGACATTGATGTTGACACAGTTCCACAAAATACTCTTGAACCAATCACTGCGGTGATTGATCCTTTGATCAGTGGTCCTGGCAGCGGGTTACCAGCGGCTGCTCCTGGGCAACGTTACTTGTTGACTGAGGACACTGGCAATCTCAACAATCCAATATCAGCGCCTGCATGGACTGGGGCGAATGGTCGAGCACTGGCTGCAAAAGCCAATGACATCATTGAATATCGTAATAACTACTGGCAAGTGGTATTTTCCGCAGCGACTCAGTCCAGGGGTCAATACGTTACTAATTTAACCACTGCAATTCAGTATGAATGGAATGGTGATTCATGGGTAAAGAGCTATCAAGGAGTGTATCCCGGGGGAACATGGAGACTGGTTCTCTAAAAGCAGTTGGCGTTTGGTTTCGTAGCAGTGTCACTGGTAGGTTCCTTTACCTGTTGCGTAACGATGTCAAACATCCAAGCACATGGGGTCTGCCAGGTGGCAAAATTGAAGCTGGCGAAACATTGCTAGGTGGCATGGAACGCGAATGCATTGAGGAACTTGGCAGCTTTCCAGAGTACCAACGTCTTATTCCCTTGGAAAAGTTTACATCTGCTGATGGATCATTCAGCTACCATACCTGGGTATGTATTATTGAAAACGAATTTGTTCCAGTGCTCAATCACGAACACATGGGATATGCTTGGATTGATGCAGGTACCTTCCCTAGACCCATGCATCCTGGACTGTGGAACACTGTAAATATTGAAGCTGTGCAAAACAAAATCCTGCTTGTTGAGCAGGATCTTGTTCGTTAGGCTTGCGATTCTTGGAATTGCAGTTGGATTTCTGCAACAGGATTTGCAACTGTTGCTAGCGCAGTCACCTGCACTGCCAACACTTCGGGACCATTTGGATATGTGCCCTGTCCTGGCACAGCACTGGTACCAATCTGTTTAACCGAACTCAAATCCAACACACCTGAGTTAGTGGTTGTAATTGGAATAGCAAACAATCTTTCGCCACCGTTGAGTTCGCTGGTAATAGCAGTTAGAGTCAAGGTCAAGTCATTAGCAGGTGTGCCTCCACCAATTAAGTTTCCTGTGACTTTGATTGTGTCACCAATTGCATAACCGTTGCCAGTTGTGGTAACAATAATTGCAGTGTTTAAGTTGGTGTAAGTTGTTGCACCGCTAGCCGCCAACTGAATGTTAACAACACCGCCTGTGCCTGAACTGACCACGTTAACTGGACTGATACCAGTGTATGTTCTAGTGCTGCTCAAGCTGGGCTTGGTTCCAGACTTGTTCATACCGCCAGCGGTACCCAATGTTGTGCCAACCAAGCCGCCAGTTGTTTCAGCTGTATAGCGCGGTGCAATAGTAAACTGTGTGAAACTAGGTTGGAAACCACCTTGTAAGTTATTTAGACCGGTCCAAGTTGTGTTGGCACTGTCAATGTTTGAAGGGTTAAGAATACCTTCAACCAAGAAGCGAGAGTTTGCTACTGGCAAGTTAATGGTCAAGTTACTGAGCGTCAACTGCGCACGATTAATCAAATCCCTATCGCCGAGATTGCCAATGATACCGTTGGACACTGACGGGCTTAGACGCATAGCAAACGGTACTTGTTTCAAGCCTGTGGTTGCTGGCATACCATAGTTGGTACGGCTAAATGTAAACTGATAGCCTTCGTCACCGTCAAAACTACCGTCCATGATAACCGAACTACCCCAGTGGTTGACCAATGGCTGGCAAGTGTTGGATATCAAAATAACACCTGTGTTGTCTGCATGAGCAACGGCTGCACTGGAAGTAAAGCTACGACTCTGCCCTTCAACCCATTGTGTGAAAGTAGCAGCACGAGTACAGCCAGTCAAATCGTTGCCTGATTTGCCTGAGTACTTGATGATTTCGCTTTCAATCATCACAAACACCGGATATGTAACACTGGCGTCTGGATAATCAGTTGCATCACGCAAGGTGATTGTGGTTTGACTGTCAGTGATAGCGCCATTGAGACTGCTGATTGGTGTTTCGTTGATGGCTTCGTAGCGAGCTGGCAAGTTACCTGAACGCATGTAAGCTTCAGTGTTCAAGTTGTTGTTAGGTCTGCGATGTGCCATGATCATTAAGCCATCTTGGCTACGACAGCCCCACTGCACATAACCAGCACCGTACCATGAATACTCAATCATCAACATCTGCATCTTGCTTGGATCAATAGTGTATCCAGATGCACCTGTCCCATCAATAGGGTCAATGTTGAATTGGTTTTGACGCACACGTAATTCGTTACGGAGTGTCATTTTAACACGAGTCTGATTGCTGACTCCGCGGAAAGGAGGCACAATGCTCATGCGGTTGTTGTCAGTGATGGAAGTCACAGTGTGTGTCATACCGCGGATAACCACAGTGTCGCCTTGTGTGAGCTGATCTTGGAAACGACAAGTACCGTCGCCTGTGACCAAGTTGCTGCCAGCACCCACGCTGACCAAACCAGCAAGCTGGAATGTGCTGGTACGTTGTACAGCGTTTAAGGTGATACCGTCGTGTTCCCAGAACAAACCGTTTTGATCATCAAAGATACCAGCACGAATACTTGACCCATGCCAAGCAGTGACAGAAATACGAGGCTGCTGCCCAAGCTCAGGAGTAGCACTACCCAATTCGTTCTGCGCTTGGACTACAAAACTCACGTCACTGCTGATAGTTGTAACAACATATCCTGTGTCATTGTAACCTGAAGTTGTGATGCCACTTAATGTGATTACAGCACCTGCATTGAGACCGTGTTCAAGGTCTGTAGTAATAGTAATATTACTGTTGACTGCTGTGCCACTGGCAGTGACGTTTACTACGTCAAAACTTGGTTGCAGCATAGTACCAGATGAGAACAGGATACCTTTACCTGATTGGTAACGGAAGTATTTCTTGGTTTGTCGAATAGCACTAGCACCACGAGTTGGTGAGCCAGGGCCTAAAACAACACCACCGTCAAACGGTCTTGGAATAAATGTAGCATTTGATCTTACGTTGATTACACCAGCCAATGATCCGCTGACTGCTGCACCTGATTTAGCAGTGTAAGTGAATGTGGTTGTGCTGGGCACACTGACCAAGAAGAAGCTGCCTTCAGCATAGGCTTGGTTGGTGCCTGAACTCAAGCTGACCAAGATTGGAGTTCCAGGCACAAGACCGTGAGCAAAAGTTGTTGTTACTGTAATAGTGCTTGGCGTGGCACCGTCACTGGTGATGCTGGCAATATCCAAATCAGCTCCAGTGTATGGGAATGCTTGACGCACCGCCGTGTCTGTTTGATTCAGTGGATATCCTGCTGCCAAACTTGGCGCACGTCGTGGATAGTAACTGAAGTTGTTGGTGTTGGCTTGGCTAACAAAGTTAACACCTTCGGTGTTTGAGTTCTGACTGTTTTGCACACTGCAATAGTCGCCGGCAACTAAACCGTTGTCGTCAGCATTGACAGTTACTTCTGGCAAGTTGCTGTTGCCGCTGGAATAAAATACTCCAGTCATTCTAACAACAGGTGATCCTACGCCAGCAGCAGTCAATGCTGTGGTGTTGAATTGACCACGTGTGATTGTTTGTGCCCCGTTAACTGCTGTGCTAACAGCAGTCATGTTAACTAATTCAACGTTTGAGCTGAGTTTTTGTATCACAGTGCCAGTAGCAAATGTATTGGCTGGTGTAGTGTTATACCAGCCACGTGTTAGTTGTAATGTTGTGCTGTCAGTAACTGCATAAACTTGTGCAATTTCAATAGTGTCAACTGCATAAATGCCATTACCTGAGTTAAGACTTGCTCCTGACCCGTTGGTGTTGTTGGTTTGACGAATAACTGTCAATGTATTACCAGTTACGTTGGTAACTGCCATGGTTTCATACACATCAGTTGTGTTGGTTTGCGCAATTACATAAGCACCGTCAACGATTGAACTAGCATTGGCACAGACCACGCTGGTAGTAGCAGTGCTGGAAATAGTAGTACCAATGGTTGTGCCGCCGCTGGTTGGGCGTCCAATAATAATAATATTATCTCCAGCGCTGATGCCAGTAGTACTGGCCACAGTAAATGTTCTTTCAGCTGAGCTGTTGACATTGGCTGTTAAGTAGCTGCTCACAAAAGGTGTTGTATTGCCTTGTGTTTGACTGATAATCAACGCATAATCATCTTGGACCCACTGTGGTGTTCCTTCGTTTTCCAATCTGATTGAAGTGTCAATATTGCTGGTAATAACATCATCGCCTGCAATCATTGACACATAGCCGTTGGTATTGAACAAAATATCAGTACCAATATCTTCGTAGAAATTAGGAATGTTGTTGGTAACAGCAACGTTTTGCCATTTGGTATTTTGCAATCCATATTCAAAGTCAGCGTCAATCAAAGCTTCAGGATTAGAAATACGACTACGGCCAATAGCGTCTTGACCAAATGCCCAAGGAATAGTTTGTAAATTTTGATCTTCAACGTAGATTGACAACTTATCATTGGCACTCATTGTGCTGGTGTCTAGATCCAGTGTCAGTGTGGTAACACCTGCATAGGCTGCTGGAAACTCAGCAGTGACACCAGCTGCCCAACTCACTGTGGCACCTTGTGTAGGCGCCCCAAAATTGTAAATTGAAACGTTGGTAGTAGTATTGTAGATGGCCAGGAAGTCTGCTAAGTTGTAGCGTCCTTGGATCTTAACCGTTCCTAAGCCTGATGTACCAGGTGTAAAAACGTATTCGTAAATTCTTTGTCTTGCCATCTTTTAAACTCCAAATATGATTTGATTAGCCGTTAGCTGTGCTTGTGTGTCCACGCTAAACTTGTTGTAACTTATTGTACCTGTTGCAATCTTGCTGTCGATAACAGTAGCATCGCTGGGTGTGCCAGTATATAGTGTATCACCAAACAGCAACCCAAAAAACGGGGTCAGTGCCGCAGGCGGTGTAGCAAAACTAATAGTAGATCCAGAGATACTAAACCCCACACCTGGATTCAATATCACATTATTGAGACTTATCAGCATGGAATAAGATGTGGGCGGTGTAAAGCTCACTCCATCCACTGTGATGTTGAACGTTTGGTTAATACCGTTGAAACTCAAAGAGTCCATTTTTCGGTATTGTCCAATCTGCGGTGTATTACCAAGATATGCCATTATATTCTTCCTACAACAATTTCAATTGTTCCAGTTTCGCCGTCAAAATTTTGCACAGCTTTACCAATTACAGTACCAATTGCAGGAGTTGCACAGGCTTGTGCGTGTCCGTTGCCTGCTGATACCATCATGTCTCCTTTGCGCACTGTGCCTATGACTTGAGTTGGCACACGACCAGTCAAAGCCAATGCAACCACATGGTCACCTTCAAGGCAGCTATTCATTAAATGTGCAGGATTGGTTGATACCACACCTGCTACACGAACATCCGCCTCAGTGTTGGAAATAGTAACTTCGTTGTTGCCACCAAACACCAGCACTGTGCCTGGTGCATAGTCTGCATCGGCTAGATAGTTTTCTGCCAAGTCAGCGTACTGTGCTGATGTTGCTTTGGCAAACACTGTGTTAAAGTAGCCGCCTACTGCACCAATGTTACCAACACCGTTGGCGTTGGCGTTTGTGATGTTGCCCAATGTTACAGTACCGGTTGATACTGTTAAACTTGTGCCAGTAATTGCTGCGCCAGTAATGCCACCTGTTGCAGATATCAGTCCGCCAGTTCTCAAATTGCCGCCGTCAATATTACCAGTTACACTAACTGTAGCACCAGTATGTGTTGTAGCGTTGACGTTTGCGCCGCCTAATATGTTGCCACCCGAAATGTTAGCAGTTGTAGTAATATTACCAGTACCGTTAACAATACCAGAACCGAATAGTACGTTACCACCGGTGATGTTACCAGTACCACTTACTATACCAGAACCAAATAGTACGTTACCACCAGTGATGTTACCAGTACCACTTACTACACCTGAACCAAATAGTACGTTACCACCAACAATGTTGGCAGTTGTGGTAATGTTTGTAATCATGCTCAATGCAGAGATTACGTTACCACTTAGGCTCAAACCTGTGGCATTTAAGTTACCACCAACAACGTTACCACTTGCGCTGACCGTAACACCTTGTACTAACGCAGAACTGAGTACGTTACCACCACTGACGTTGGCTGTGGCAACGATGTTACCAGTTGCTGACATCAAACCTGCTGTGTTGATGTTACCGCCTGTGACGTTACCTGTGGCACTAAAGCCGCCTGAGCCAGCTGTTGCCGCAGTCACAGCAATAATGTTACCACCTGTGACGTTACCTGTGGCACTGATTGCACCTGTGGCACTGATTGCACCGCCTGTGATAATATTGCCGCCAGTTACGTTACCTGTTGCACTTGCAGTACCACCTGTGGCAAAACTTCCGCCAGTAACAGCACCACTCACACTGACTGTGGTGCCTGTATAGTTTGTGCCTGAAACATTACCGCCAATAATATTACCTGCTACACTCAACGCAGTACCACCAGTATTGGCAATTGCCACAGGAGTAGCAGCATTGAATGTGGCAGAACCTGTGCCTGATGCGGCACCAATCCCAATAGTTGTGGTAGAACCTGCTGCACCGTTTTCACCAATGCTGAGGGTTTTTGTGTTGCCTGTGCCAGTTACACCGTTACCGATGTAAAGTGCTTGTGATGCTGTTGAACGGCCAATCGCGATAAAACCAGTTTGAACAATACTACCTATGTTTACAACGCCAGTTGTCTGACTCGTGCCAATGTTTATGTTTGAGCCAGATGTGCTAAAAGTTACTGCGCTAGTAACAGTTAAGTTTTGGCTAGATGCGCTGCCACTAAGTGCTAGGTTACCACCTGTAATATTAGCAGTGGTTGTGATGTTTGCTGTGGTGTTGATAGCACTGAGCACGTTGCCGCTTAGGCTCAAGCCACCTGTGTTAACGTTGGCACCAGTAATGTTGCCCACTGCTGACACCGCGCCGGCTGTTTGAATGTCGCCTACTGCGGATATTGTCCCGCCAGCAGTAATATCTGTTGTTGCGCCAATTGTAGTGCCAGCAGTGATTGCAGTAGTTGCTGAAAAGTTGTTGCCGTATACATCACCAGTTGCCGACATCAAACCAGCAGTTCTAATATTACCACCAGTGATATTGCCACCTGCACTGGCTGTGCCAGCAGTGGCCAAATTGCCACCTGTGATAGTAGCAGTGGCACTAATCAAACCACCTGTTAATAAGTTACCACCACTGACGTTGCCTGTACCAGCTGAAATGTTACCAGCTGAACTAACTTGTCCAGCAGTGGTTACGTTACCACCACTGATGTTGCCTGTTGCTGCAATTGTAGTTGTTGCGCTGATTAAACCAGTTACTGCAAAACCAGTTGAGCTTGTGGTTGATATTGTTGTTCCATTTACGTTGGCAACAATAGAACTGTTGGGTGAAGCAATGATGACTTTGCTATTTGCATTTAAAATTTGCGTAGTGTCTGTGGAGATACCAGTCAGTGCTGAACCGTTACCAACAAAGTATGCACCACTGACATTACCAGTAGCACTTAGGTTGGCAAGAACTAAATCTTGCAATTGAAAACTAATGTTGCCAGTATCAACTGTGGTACCAGGCTTTGGCAACAAATTACCAAACAGTTTGTATTTGTTGTCAGTGATGTCACGGAAATAACCAGTGTAACGGGTGTCAGTTCCGTCAAAGTATTGAGATACTACACCAGTATCGTATGTGTCACCTGGGTTGGCGTTGGCCAAAAAGATAAACGGGTCGTTAACTTCAAGGCTGTCTGTGCCAGTTGTGGTAAATGTACCGTTTACTGTGAAGTCACCCACGCAGGTAATATCGCCACCAATGTTTAAATTGCCTGCAATACCAGCGCCGCCAGCAACTAGTAATGCACCAGTATAAACACCGCTGCTTTCAGTTGTGTTGCTGGTTGCAATAATACCTGACGCATTGAGATTACCAGCAATACCAGCTCCACCTTGAACTACCATAGCACCAGTTGTAGTGCTGACTGATGTAGCGTTGGCATTAAAAATTGTTCTGTTGGCACCAGAAATTGTGACGCCAACCGAGGTAGAACTTGGCCAGTAGATACCTGTGTTTTCACCAGCAAGAGAATATACGCTGGGGTTGCCTTCGGTGCCAGCATTGAACACACTGGCCGTTAAGTCTAATGTATTGAGTGCGCCGCCACGATAGGTAACTGTGATGTTTTGTGAGCCACTTGCTGGCGGACTGGTGAACAATAATGTTACATTACCGGCAGTGTAGTCCGTAAACGGTCGTTGCATTACATTGCCAATCATGACATCTAAGTCACTGGCACTAGCAACAGCACGATTCAACGTAAACTGAGTAGCAGCCGCATTACCACTAAAGGTCTGGGTGCTGGTATTCAGTAACGGTGTATTGGGATCAATGCCTAAATAACTCATTATGTAATTTCCATAACACTAAGAATTGCATCAATGCTACTAGAAGCACTGCTTTGAACGTAGATTTTGTCTCCAGTGATTAAAACAATCTTTTGATCTCCACCAACTGGTATCAAACTGGCTCCTGAACTGATAGGGGCATTTGCCACAACGTAAGTGTTTGCCGCCCCAACATCATTGATGTAAACATTGGCAGTAATTGCACTGCCCGAAGTGTTTGTTACTGTGAGTCCTACCACTACTGCTGTTGTGTTTGCCGCCACTGTATACGTACCCACTGCTGTTGCTGTGGTACCAATTCCTCTACTGAGTTTTCGTGTAAAAGTATTTGCCATTTTTTATCCTAATGCTATTGCCAATGCTGTTGCATCGCTTACAGTAGCTACTTGGGCTCCTGCTATACTTATGCCTGTGGTAACTGCTATATTATTGGCAGTTACGTTGCCAGTTGTTGTGATTCCTGTGGTCATGTTCAATGCAGAAACCACGTTACCACTTAGACTCAATCCTGCAGCATTTAAATTGCCGCCAGTGATGTTGCCAGTAGCAGTGATCAATCCTGCTGTGCTAACATTGCCACCAGTGATGTTGCCAGTAGCAGTAATCAAACCGCCTGTGCTGATGTTGCCGCCACTGACGTTGCCAGTTACAGCCAACGAAGTCAATGTGCCAACGCTAGTGATATTGGTTTGAGCTGCGGTTGTTAGAGTACCAACAATGCTTGTGCCTGATAGGTTACCACCGGTGATATTACCTGTAGCAGTTACTTGCCCAGCTGTGACCAAATTGCCACCGGTGATGTTGCCGGTTACTGTTGCGTAACCACTAGCAACAAGATTGGCTCCTGTAACTAAGTTGCCTGTTGCACTTATCAATCCGCCAGTGTTGATGTTGCCACTAGTGATGTTGCCAGTTGCACTGATCAATCCGCCAGTGTTGATGTTGCCACCTGTGACGTTACCAGTTGCTGTGACCAGACCTGCTGTGTTTACATTTCCACCAATCACGTTTGCTGTTGCACTGACAGTTTGTCCTTGCACCAACGCTGCGGTAATCAAGTTACCACCTGTTACATTACCAATTGCACTGACCTGTGCGCCTGATAGAACGTTGCCACCGCTGACGTTGCCGCTGTTGGTAATAATGTTTCCAACAACGCTTATACGGCCATCAATGTTCAAATCGCCACCATTTGCTGTGGCAATTGTGCCACCCACTGTTAGAGCATTTGCCAATGCATCGTATACCAAACCACTGTCGGCTGCAACTAATCCAGCGTTGTTAAATAGTACCTGACTGTTTGAGCCAGGAGCAACAATATTACCGGTGATGTTGCCAACAAAGTTTGTTGCATACACGTTAGCACTGGTAAGAATATTACCAATTGCTGTGATCAATCCTGATGTAATAAAGTTGGCGCCAGTAACGTTACCAGTTGCTGTGATCAATCCGCCAGTATTGACGTTGCCGCCAGTGACATTGCCAGTTGCGCTGACTGTACCAGTTGCTGATACGTTACCACCTGTGACAACATTACCACCAGTAAAGGTTCCAGTTACGCTGGCAATACCGCCAATTGACAAATTGCCACCAGTTACGTTTCCAACTGCGCTGACAGTGTTGCTTGAGAATATGTTTTGACCAGATATCAAGTTGCTTGTTAGCAAATTACCACCAGTAATATTACCAACAGCAATGACTTGTCCAGCTGCACTGACTGTACCGCCTGCGCTGACTGCGCTGACAGATACTACGTTGCCACCTGTAACGTTGCCGCTTGCACTCACTGTCAATGCACTCACTGCACCAGCTGCACTCACTGCACCGCCTGTGGTCAAGTTGCCACCGCTGACGTTGCCAGTTGCTGCCACTGTTGTAGAACTTACTACACCAGATGCTGCTGATACAACACCAGTTGAGTTGACATTACCGCCTGTGACGTTTCCGCTAGCTACTACACTGACTGCGGATACTGCGGCAATAGCAATTAGGTTGCCGCCAGTGATGTTACCAGAAGCTACCAGTGGGCTAATCACGTTACCACTTAGGCTTAGATTTGTACCATTTATGTTTGCGCCATCAATGTTGCTGGTAGTGCTAATCAATCCTGTTGAATTAATATTGCCACCGATGATGTTACCGGATGCACTGACCAAACCAGCAGTATTGATATTACCGCCTGTGACATTACCAGTTATTGCAGCATATCCACCGGCAACAACATTTGCACCAGTTACCAAATTACCAGTTGCAGTAATCAGTCCACCAGTTACGATATTACCACCAGTGACATTAGCAGTAGAAGTAATAGTGCCAGTCGCAGTGATCAGTCCACCAGTTACAATATTACCACCAGTGATATTGCCTGTGGCAACCACTTGAGCGCCTGTATTAAGGTTACCGCCAGTGATGTTTGCCGTAGTTGTAATTGCAGATGTTGTGTTAATTGCACTTACAATGTTGCCAGTTAGGCTCAAGTTAGTGGCATTAACATTGCCGCCATTGATGTTACCAGTTGCACTGACTACGCCAGCTGTGTTGATGTTTCCGCCATCAACATTACCAGTAGCTGAAACTAGCCCACCAGTTCTAATGTTACCACCAGTTACGTTACCAGAAACACTTACACTTGCGCCAAGTAACGCACCAACTGTGAATGTTCCATAGCTGTTTACAGTTACGATTTCGTTGGCAATACTAACGTTGGCCGCAGCAATTAAATTACCAGTTGAGTTCTGCCATCCAATAAACGCAGAATTTTCAGCACTATTATAGTACCAAAGTTGTTCACCACGGTCTTTGCCATCGTTAGACACCAAAGGATCGTTGTTTGGTCCGCGACCCATTGAAATGATTGGGTCTTGCACGTTTAAGTTTTCAATGTTGATGTACGTTACGTTTCCATCAACCAACAAGTTGCCGTTAACAATTGCATTGCCAGTTACGCTCAAGTTGGTACCAGACAAAGAACCAACAGCAACCAAGTTTCCACCAGTTATGGTACCAGTAGCTTCAACTTTGCCTGTGGTATTGATATTGCCGCCTGTGACATTACCAGCAGAGCTGACTATAGACGAAGCATAAACTCCAGCTGTGTTGACATTACCGCCGCCAACGTTACCAGTTGCGGTAATAGTTGTTGCAGAAACTATGCCAGCATTGACGTTAGCACCAGTGATGTTACCGGTTGCAGTAATTAACCCAGCTGTTGAGATGTTTCCACCAGTAATATTGCCTGTGGCTATCACTGTGCCACTAGTGGTAACAGTGCCAGCTGTGGTAATGTTGCCACCAGTTATGTTACCTGTAGCAGTTATTAATCCTGCTGTGTCAACATTCCCACCTGTGATGTTTCCAGTTGCCACAACAGTACCACCAGCAGTGATCAATCCACCTGTGACTAAATTGCCACCTGTGACGTTACCAGTTGCTGTGACCAGTCCTGCTGTGTTGACGTTTGAGCCAGTTACGTTTCCAACTGCGGTTACTGCGCCAGGTGTTGCAAATACATTAGAAACTTTATCAAATGTAAATCCAGCGGCGCCATTGGTTACGCCAGCATCATTGAATTGTATTTGTGTGTTTGCACCAGCTGGATTTGCTGCCACGCCTGTTAAGCCAGCACCATTACCGCTAAAATATCCACCAATGACATTGCCAGTGGCACTGACATTGCCTATTGTGAGAATGTTGCTGCCAATTACATTGCCTGTGGCGCTGACGTTGGCAGCAGAAGTTACTTCACCAAAACTCTTTAGATTACCACCAGTGACATTACCAGTTGCTGTGACCAAACCACTTGTTATGATATTTGCACCGGTAACATTACCTGCGGCACTTACTAGTCCCAAAGTTGTTAAGTTGCCACCAGTAACATTACCAGTTACATCCAACACAGTCAACGTACCAACACTGGTTACGTTTGGTTGTGCCGCAGTTGACAGTGTACCAGAAATCAAGCTACCGCTTAGATTTCCACCTGTAATGTTACCAGTTGCTGTAATTAATCCACCAGTTACGATATTACCACCAGTGACATTGGCAGTAGTAGTAACAGCACCTTGCAGAGATACCAAGTTACCAGTGTAAGTTGGCAAGTAATCAGCAACATTAGAATTGCCGTAGTTTGCTGGTAGTCCAGATAAGAACGCACCGTTACCTAAAATGTATCCACCGCTGATATTTGCAGTTGTAGTAATATTAGCGGCACTGATCAATGCACTTACTACGTTACCACTCAGGCTCAATCCTGTGGCATTCAAATTACCACCTGTGATGTTGCCTGTGGCTGTTATCAATCCGGCTGTGCTTACATTACCACCAACAACGTTGCCTGTTGCAGAAACTACTGTACCATTGACATTTGCACCTGTAACGTTTGCAGTTGCGGTCAGTGTAGTTGCAGAAATTACGTTTGCACCAGTGATGTTGCCTGCTGCACCAGCAGTAACAATACTGCCGCCAACATTGATGTTACCAGTTGCACTGACAATACCAGTATTAACATTACCACCATTGATGTTACCAGTTGCGCTGATTGTGCCAGTTGCGCTGACTGAACCTGCGGTGTTGATATTACCGCCAGCAATGTTGCCAGTCACATTTAGTGCAGATACTACGTTACCGCTCAAACTCAATCCAGCAGCGTTTAAGTTACCACCTGTGATATTGCCTGTAGCTGTGATTAGGCCAGGTGTCTGTATGTTGCCACCACGTAGGTTACCGGTGGCCAACACACCTGCGGCTGTGTTTAAGTTGCCAGTGGCAGTGACCAATCCACCAGTTACAATATTACCACCAGTGATGTTACCTGTAGCTACAATTGTTGTGCCAGTATTAAAACTTCCACCTGTTACTGCACCAGTTGCAGAAACTGCTCCACCAGTTAATACGTTGCCCCCACTGATATTGCCAGCACTTGTGATGTTACCGGTTGCACTGATCAAACCACCAGTTGTTAAATTGCCGCCAGCTACGTTAGCAGTTGTGATAATGTTTGACGAGTTAGTGCCGCTGGCCAAATAAGCAGCAACGTTTGAGTTTGCATAGCCTGCTGCAATGCCAGTGAGTTGACTACCGTTACCAATAAAGAAAGCACCAGCAATGTTTGCTGTTGTTGTGATATTTGCTGTGGTGTTAATAGCACTGAGCACATTGCCGCTTAGACTCAAGCCAGCAGCATTTAAGTTACCGCCACCAATATTTCCAGTAACTTCCAAAGATCCCAAAGTACCAACACTGGTGATATTAGTCTGTGCTGCTGTGGTCAAAGTTCCCGCAATGCTGGTACCACTTAGATTGCCGCCAGTGATATTACCAGCTGCTGAAATCAAACCAGCAGTTGTGACATTGCCACCTACAACATTCCCACTAGCACTTACAGTGGCACCTTCTACTAGTGCAGAACTGATTACATTTCCACCATTGATGTTGGCTGTGGCGCTGACATTACCAGCAGTTTGAATATTGCCGCCTGTGATATTGGCTGTTGCAACCACTTGCCCAGCTGTGGTTAAGTTACCACCAATTACATTGCCTTGGGCTGATACAATACCCAACACAGTCACTGTGTTGGAATCACTGTTGTATGTAAATCCTGCTACTGCGCCAGCGTTGCCGTTGGCGTTGTACAAGACTTGAGTATTTGATCCTGGTACTGTTAAGTTACCTGTGATGTTGCCAGCAAAGTTACCAACAAAGTAACCAGCAGTAATAATATTACCAGCTGCACTAACAACGCCCGGAGTACGTAAGTTGCCACCATCAACGTTGGCAGCAGCGCTCAAAGTGCTTGCACCAAATGTGCCACTCAATGATAAATTTCCGCCACTGATGTTTGCTGCGGTTACAATGTTACCTGTAGCACTAACTGCTCCACCTGTAACAATATTGCCACCAGTTATATTACCGGTTGCGCTGACTAATCCACCAGTGTTAACATTACCACCAGTTACATTTCCAGTTGCACTCAACACTGTGCTGTTGACATTGGCTCCAGTGACATTGCCACTAGCACTGACACTGACAGCATAAACACCATCAGCAGCGTTGAGATTGCCGCCTGTGACATTACCAGTTGCTGAAACTGATGATGCAGTGATTGCGCCACTGTATGTTGGCAAGTAGTTTGCAACGTTGGCATTGCCGTAACTGGTTGGAATGCCAGTCATGAATGCAGCGTTACCTAAGAAATACCCACCTGAAATATTAGCTGTGGTCGTAATATTTCCAGTTGCACTAATCAAGCCACCAGTATTGATGTTACCACCAACGACGTTGCCAGTTGCAGTGACACTTGCACCAGAAATTGAACCAGGTGCTGCTAAATTCCCGGTGTCATTGAATACTAATTCTTTTGGAGTTCCATTTCGGTCGGCTACAAAGGTTAAAGAGGATGTTGAACTTAGTCCTGGTGAACCAGTGGCGGTGGCTCGGCCAAGTACCAATGTTCCAATACCAGGGGATGCTACTATATTAGCGGCATTAACATTACCAGTTGCAGACACCAGACCGGTTGTGGTCAAGTTACCGCCTGTGACGTTAGCAGTTGTAATGATATTAGCAGAGTTTGTTCCACTGGCCAAGTATGTAGAAACATCAGCATTGGAATATCCTGCAGGTAATCCAGTTAACTGACTACCATTGCCTAAAATGTATCCACCGCTGATATTAGCAGTAGTTGTGATGTTACCAGTTCCGCTAATAACATTAGATCCCAGTGCTGCCAACAATGTGGTCACATTTGAATCAGTGTAGCTTGCTGGCAGTCCAGTGAGTGCAGAACCGTTACCAACAAAGAAACCTGCTTGGATGTTAGCAACAGTTGTGATATTACCTGGGGCAACCAAGTCACCAACTTCAGAAAAATTCCATTCGCTTGTGGCACCAACTTGAAGTATTAGATTTGCGCTTGGTTGATATATGTTGCCAACCAAATTACCCGATGCTGTTACATTACCAGCAACGCTCATTCCAGTTGATGCAAATTCGTAAACGTTTGTTATGCCACCAATGTTACCAACAACATTGCCGTTGGCCACAGGAATATTAAACTCAGTTGTGCCGTTTGATAGTTTACTTGCTGATCCAACGTTGGAACTGGCAGTAACGCCTGTTAGTCCAGCACCGTTACCAATAAAGATACCATTGACAACTTGAATGTTGCCAGTTGCAGTAATAGATCCAATATTGCCAGAGTATGTTGGCAAGTATGATTGAACATTGGCATTTGAATAAGTTGCTGGTAAGCCTGTGAGTTGACTACCATTACCAAGGAAATATGAACCAGTGACGTTGCCAGCAGCACTGACTTGCCCAGCGGTTCTCAAATTACCACCAGTTACATTGGCTGTGGTAATAATATCACTGTTGTCTGCACCACTGGCCAAGTAGGCAGCAACCTGTGCATTTGAGTAAGATGCTGGTAATCCTGTGAGTTGGCTACCATTACCAAGAATATAAGCGCCAGTTACGTTGCCAACAACACTGATATTTGCGCCAGCAAGCGCGCCAGTATATGTGGGCAAATATGCAGCAACGTTTGAATTTCCATAAGGAGATAATGTTCCGCTGCCTTGCAAGGTGATTGTTCCACCTGCTGGACTTGTCAATGTAAATGCTGTCGTGTTTGCAGAAATTGTAGCATCATTAAGATAAATGGTGCTGTTTGACAGATACAAATCGTTCCAGGCTGCTGTTGGACTACCCAAACTGTATGTTACGTTAGAAGCAGGAAGGATGTTGCCGGCAAAAGTAGCATTGGTGCGAGCAAAAACAACCACGTTACTGGTATTCTGAATACCAATTGTGACGTTGCCCCCAGATTGAACCACTGTGACATTTGATGAACCGTTGGCAATATAAGGACCAGTTGACGCAGTGACACCTGTGATATAAGCGCCATTACCGTAAATATATTGACCGTAGATGTTGTTGAAGCGCAAGTTTGCGCTACCAATGTTATACACAGCATCAATACTGGGAGAGATTGTGCTATTGGCCTGAATATTACCTATGCCGTTTGCTGCCAAAACAAGATTGTTGTTTATGCCAGTTACGGTAATAGTGTTTCCGCTGATGACTACGTTGCTTCCAACAGGACCTGCGGTATAAATTTCCGTGAAATTATTGTTTACAGCGTCAAATGCTTGTCTTAGCGGTTCGCCTGTTCCATCATTGGCTACGGTGCCAACGTTAATGATTTGTTGTGCCATGGGTAATCTCGGTCCTCTGATGTATTTACCAAAGGCCCGTGATTACATTTTAGCTGATTCTAGTGTATGTTAGATATGCGCCAGACTGGATGTTGATGTTTGCGGCGCTGGTTTGTGCTTGAATAGCAACGTTTGCGTTGCCTGCACTGTAGATTGTACCTGTAATTCTAGCTGTTCTGGGTGTTGTTCCAGACATAGCTGCTGTTGCTGGTGCTGTTCCTGATACGTTTGACGTTGCAGTATTGAAAGTAGATGTTTGTGTGGTCTGAAATTCCACAGTGTAGTAACAGGTACCTGCATCAAAATATGTGCTGAATCCAGTGGTTGTGCCACCGTCAGGAAGAATAGGCAAGTACGCTTCATATTTGTAGCTTCTCCCAGCCAAGGCCAAGAATCCTAGAACACCAACGTTTGCCTGAGCCGCACTGTTGAATGCCACTGTTGTGGGTTGCCACACAATGTTTTCAACACCAATACCCGATCCGTAGCTGTTGCCCGAAACGTTGGCGTTTGAGACTTGCAATTCTGCGCCTAGCAAGTTGCCAGTTGCGCTGACATAGCCCTGGGTCAACAAATTACCACCTGAATAGATATTACCGGTGGTGTTTGCAACACCGTTAGAAATTATGTTACCACCTGTGATGTTGCCTGTAGCTGAGAATCCACCTGCCCCAGCAGTTGCGCCAGTGGTGATGAGAACGTTGCCGCCACTGATATTTCCAGTACCAGCTGAAATGTTACCAGCTGTGATAATATTGCCACCAGTTACGTTGCCAGTTGCTGACATCTGTCCAGCAGTAGTTAAATTGCCACCAACTACGTTGCCAACTGCGGTCACTTGAGTGCTGGCATAAATGTTACCAGTCACAGCCACGGTGTGTACCGGTGCAACGTTGCCACCAAATCCTACATTGCCAGTAGCCCCAAGAACTGCAATTCTAGTGCTACCACCATTGGTTTGTACCAGTACGTTAGCGTTGCCGTTTGAGTCACTGTAGACTGCTTTGATTGCTGCGGTAACTCTTGCACCGCCAGCGGCAGCATCATTGGTGTACCACTCAACACTGCCAATATTTGCACCCAAAGTGGTGACTGCTGTGTTAGCATCATTGAACTGAATCATCTGCGCTGTGGTAGCACCAGATGTCTGAGTTAAAACAATATTGCCAGTTGCAACAGTTAAGTTGCCGCCTGTTACGTTACCAGTTGCTGATACTTGACCAGCGGTATTAATATTACCACCAACTACGTTGCCAGTGACACTGTATGCTCCAGTTAAGTTTAGCCCAGTTGGAGTAAACACTGCCACGTTTGAAACACCACCAACAGTGACGTTGGCATTTCCACTAGCAGTTTGAATTTCAATAGAAGTTGTGCCGTTAAACAGTTTATCGCCTGAAATATTACCAGTCAAACTAGCATTTCCAGACACACTTAAATCGCCGGTAATAATAACATTAGCAACCCCGGCTGTATTCTGAAACGTAACGGTGTTGGCCGCACCCACACTTTGAATAATAAGATTGCCAGCAACACGGTTATAGGTGGTCATTTAGAGTTCCTTTGTGTTATTTATTCGGTTTAGAAAGTCTTCCATGGGCATGTGAGCAAGATTTTTGATGCTGCGCAAATCCGGAATATCAGCTGTGGTACTACCGACAATGCGAAAAAAGCTCACTTTAGGGAAATCATCAGCAATGGTCTGTATTTGTCTAACCCAGTTCCCTGAGTAAGTTGGTGTTGCTGAGCTTTTTTTATAAAATTCTGTATCTGCATAGATGTTGTTGAATCGCCCGTTTCTGTTTGGGCCCATGTCAAAACCTATCATGTAAATTACCCTATTTTTGTCTATGCAGGCTTGCCCCACAGCAGCCGGTCCTGAACTGAACCCAAAATATGTCTGTGGTAATCGCCGAGCTCCTAGCGCAGGCAGTGGTTTTCTAGTGTAGTGTATGTGCTTTTGACTATAGCCTTCGTTCTGTATTCTTTCGCTTATTGGTGTGTCAGTGCTGACTAAAACATCTGGCGTAAATTCTCGATAGATGGCGTTGCAACCGTACACTGCACCAAAAGATTGCAATTTTGCAGGCTCTATTATTTGCCTACTTACTCCATTACCCAACACAAATGCTGCACTCATAAAAAATCCCCCCAGTAGTTATCTGGGAGGACTCTGGGGTTAAATCAATTAAGATGTAACTTTGTCGACTTGTGCCAACTGTAGTGTGCCGTTTTGAGATTGCACGCCGCCAACCACTTCAGCACCAGACCATGTAACTGTACCTTCGTCTGTGAAGAAGTTAACAGGGTAGAAGTTTTCGCCACTCTGGATGTTAACGCCATTGTTGCTGTCGCTGTAGTTGCCATAAGTCATACCGTTCCAATCACGGATCCACTTGTTGGTGATGTAACTTGCATATACAGCAGAGCTGTCACCAACTGAGAAACCAATAGCCATGTAACCAGCCGATGGGGTAGAATCGTTAGCTAATACACATTGACCAACAATGTAGGCCTCGCCCGAACCTGAACCAACTGCGGTAGCTGTGAAGATGTCACCAACTGCGGCATCAGATCCTGCACCTACTGCTTGCCAATTTGTTGTACCTAGTGTTGAAATTTGATATGCTTGACCAACTACAAATGATTCGTCAGCAATAGCAGCGCCTGTGGCAGCAACCAAAAACTTGTGGCTACCTTTTTGGCGTATAATACGTCCTGTGTAAGAACTTGTGGCTGTTTGGCTATCTGTTCCATCAGCAAGCAAAATGTTAACCAATGCACTGATTTCTGGAAATGTTGCGCTAGCTGTAGATGTAGCAGGTGACCCACCGACCACACCAATAAACTCTGTTGCGCTCAACGTTGCAGCACTGTTGTAAACTGGGTTTGTTAAACTGCCAAAGTTAGGATAACCAGCATCTGCTAAGATGGTTTGGTTATATGAAGTTGTTGATCCTGAAACAGAAGTTCCAGCACCAACGTTGTTTTTTTGAATTTTAAGAGCTCTTCCCATTTGATTTCTCCTTATAGAAGCCCAATGCGGGTTCTAGCCGCTACGCAGGGGTTAACTGCATAAGTCGCCGTATTGCGAACTCTGTATTTATGGAAAATGTAAAATACAGAACCATAGCAGCGTAAATATCCCTATGAACACCAATGACCTAATTGAAGCTGGAAATCAGCACCGTGCCAATCGCGAGCCCGAAAAAGCGTTACAATGTTATGCCATGGCCTTTGTACAAGATCCGGACAGTGCTGCGGCATTCAACAATTATGGCAACGTCATGAGAGAATGTGGATTTCCCAATCGTGCTGTACCATTTTTGCAAAATGCCATTATCTTAGACCCCAACAATATCACAGCTAAGTTTAATCTAGCAGTGACACATTTGCTCATGGGCGATTACGAGCAAGGATGGCCTGAGTACGAAGCACGATGGAACTACGAGCACCTTGCTGGCACAGAGCCCCAATTCTCACAGCCTCGCTGGCGGGGAGAAGATATCCAGGGCAAGACTATTTTGGTAGTGGGCGAACAAGGACACGGTGACAATATTCAGTTTGTACGGTTTTGCTTCAATCTTCATGCCATGGGTGCCACAGTTAAGTTACAAGTAACAGATGGTCTTGTGCCGTTTCTTGGTACCAGCGACATAATTTCTTGGGTTGGACGTTACACTGACGAGCCTGGGGAGTTTGATTATTGGGTTCCTATCATGAGTATCCCTGGCATCCTAGGTGTTACACTAGATAAAATTCCAAAAGTACACAGTTACCTCAATTCCAATGGACAACTAGCACAGGCCTGGCTACAAAAGCTAGGACCCAAACATCGTATGCGTGTGGGCATCAGTTGGAGTGGTCGCAGAGACTCATGGTTGAATCAGCACAAGAGTGTTCCGTTTCCATTAGTGTTGGATTTTGTCAGACAGCATCCACAATATGAATGGATCAACTTGCAAGTGGATGCCACAGATGATGAATCTGCTGCGTTGGCCGATGCTGGAGTCACTATGTATCCTGGTAGCATTGGCAGTTTCTCCGACACTGCGGCATTGATGACACATTTGGATGTGGTCATTGGGGTCGACACTGCGGTATCGCATCTTGCTGCTGCATTGGGACGGCCAACTTGGATCATGCTCAATCAATACTGTACTGATTGGCGTTGGCTATTAGATCGCGATTCAAGCCCTTGGTACTCAACTGCTAGGTTGTTTAGACAACCCAAAAGAGATGACTGGGCACCAGTGTTAACTAAAATTTCCCAGTATTTGAGTTGGTTTAAGATTTAATGCAATTTAAATATTACACAACAGGCGTACAAGAGCTTGGATTCCTTACCAGGTTCATGGACTTTTGTGAAGCCACACACGGGCACAAACCCACTGAGTGGAGTGAAACAAAGGGAGACGTATTGGTTGTCTGTTGGCATGATTTGAAATTTCAAGAGAATATAGCTTGGCAAGATGTCAACATTGTTATTGCAGAAACGTATTTTCAAATAAAACATTTCAAACACAAATTTGACCCCAGTCGTTCTTATATTTTCGTTGTTGAATCTTGGATAGAGCCCAATGTGCTTGCTCAAGAATTTGAAGGGCTGAATGTAACCAATTACACTGTGTTCCATGAAGTGTTTCCAGTGTTTAACGAGTTGTTTCAACCAGTGTCTCAGTGGACTTGGGTGATTGATCATGACAGAAATCCCAAATACAACTTCTTTTGTACCATTGGACGCAAAACGCTGTCAAGAGAAAAACTAGTAAAAAACTTAAGATTCATAGATTTATCAAAAGCCTTGGTAAAATATCACGGCGCTATCATGATTGAATCTGGTGCTCCTGATTTGGATGCTGTTGGCTATGATACTGACCCAGAAAAAATGTTTCAAGCATCTGTGGCTTTGCCCACTGGTATAAATGTCACACCTGCAAAAGTAATACAAAGTAGCTTGTATCACAATTTCAAGTACGAAGTGCAACATGAAACTGATGCTGCCAGACATTACATCAAGGATGCCTGGCCAGTTACAGAATTTCATCTCACAGAAAAAACTCTCAAGCCGCTGATAGCCGGTGTTCCATGTTTGATGTATGCAGCGCCCGGATTTCACACTTGGTTAAAAAGTCTAAAGATCGATCTCGGTCTAGGAGTTTTTGCTCATGACTTTGACAATATTGCAGATCCCGGAAAACGCATGGACGGCTTGATAGAAGAACTCAAAGCCAAACAAGATTTACCGTTGCCAAAGTTTGACCTTGAAAAATATGAGTCTAACATGATTGGTGTCCGGCGACTTAGTGATCTTAGCATAAACAATCTCAAAAATTTGTACAATTTGCTCAAAAGCCTGCACTAACCAGATTCTTTGTTGTATAATAGAAACATGCGCTAGTAGCTAAAAGGTTAGAGCAGGAGATTCTAAACCTCCCACGTGCGGGTTCGAGTCCCGCCTAGCGCACCAACCATAAATACTGTATATGATACTATAGGTCGTTAAACTAATATTATTGAACCCGCACTTCTCCTGGGCTGACCTCTCTGGATGTGACGGGTTTATCTTTGACTAACTAAAGGAAACAAAAATGTCACAACAATAGATCGAATATGCTTGTAAGGATGTAGTCTTCCACTTTAACAAAAAGCATTTAGAAGACCAGACCATACCAATGTGGGTCTTAAAAACACATGGTGAAACTTTCTATGTCAACCATGTCACAGCAGACATGCCTTGGAGCACCAAGGAAACACCCGACAACTCACATACCAAAGGCAGTTTAAAATTCAAAGAAGCATTGCTTGTCATTGACGACAACAACTGTGCGACTCTATCTGAAC
>JACCDW010828271.1_pt1 | contig 44510 bp, 43 predicted proteins | sample 7449781 | NCBI WGS metagenome assembly JACCDW01 (sample SAMN15323449, study PRJNA562643) | freshwater metagenome | isolation source: river surface water | place: USA:Blue River Watershed | collected 2017-08-18
AACCGCCTTGGCCTCACCGTTCTGCGTGATCACCAGGGGCTCGCGTTGCTCGCCGAGCGTGGCCAAAATCTCCGCCGCATTGGCCTTGAGATAGCTGATGGGTTTGACTTGTGATGAGTAGCGCATGGGGCCTCCGTTTAGACTGAATATAGTCTGTAAAAGGTCCGATGACAAGTGGATCCCACAGACTGTGGGACAGCTTCAAACCGCAGGCTGCAGGTCAAACACTGCTGCCCGTCAGATCAAGGCTTCCATGCCCTTACGCTCCAGCAGATTCAAAAGCTTTTGTGAGGGACCGCTGGGATGCTTGTCGCCCAGCTCCCACTGACGCACCGTGGATAGGCTTGTATTGAGCAAGGATGCCAGCACGGCCTGACTGAGCTGGTAACGGTCCCGCAGAGAGCGGATCTGCTCGCTGTCGTATGCCGGAATGGGGTCCAGACACAGGGCGTCGTACTTGCGCATCTTGCGTTGGTCAATGCTATCCCATTGCGCTCTGATCGCGCGACCCTTACTGCTTTGATGTTGCGAAGTCTCGTAGCCTTGGCCGCTTCTACCGTATGAGGGGAGGCGTAGCGGTTCGATTACTGAGTAGTACGGGCCGCCGGTCCCACTAATCGTTGGTGCAGATTAGTGTGTAAGCCTGAGACCGGAGTCCCTTCTGACAAAACGGTGGTGGGGGTGCCGTGGGGGTCGGCGCAGGTTTAAATGGCAAAGGGCTGGGGAGTAGCCAACATCGAGCGAGCTGCGATACAGCCAGCGGAGGGTGAGCCCTGTACCGCAGTCTGTAAACAGTCTGTAACTGCCCAAAAAGCAAAAAGCCCAGCCGGTGATGGCTGGGCTAAGTGCTTGTTTTAATTGGTGCCGGAGACATGAATCGAACACGCGACCTTCTCATTACGAATGAGCTGCTCTACCGACTGAGCTACACCGGCACTGGGGCATATTCTACTTAATTTTCAGTGTGGTATCGCGTGACGCGCTCGACTTCGTTCTTTGAGCCCAGCACCACGCTGACGCGCTCGTGCAGTTGACCCGGCTCGATGTCGAGAATGCGCTGCCGGGCATTGGTGGCTGCGCCACCCGCTTGCTCGATCAGCCAACTCATCGGATTGGCTTCGTACATCAGGCGCAATTTGCCGGGCTTGTGCGGCTCACGTTTGTCCCAGGGGTACATGAAGATACCGCCACGGGTCAGGATGCGATGCACATCGGCCACCATGGAGGCAATCCAGCGCATGTTGAAGTCTTTGCCGCGCGGGCCTTCCTTGCCTTGCAGGCATTCGTCAATGTAGCGACGCACGGGCGCATCCCAGTGGCGCATATTGCTCATGTTGATGGCGAATTCCTTGGTGTCCTCGGGAATGCGCACGTTTTCTTGTGTGAGCACGAAGGAGCCTTGTTCGCGGTCCAGTGTGAACATGGCCACGCCATCGCCTACTGTGAGCACCAGCGTGGTTTGCGGCCCATACACGCAGTAGCCAGCGGCCACCTGGTGCTTGCCGGATTGCAGAAAATCGTTTTCGCTGACGCCTTCACTGCCTTCGGGCTTTTTCAGCACGCTGAAAATGGTACCGATGCTGACATTGACATCGATGTTGCTGGAGCCATCCAGGGGATCGAACAGCAACAGGTATTCGCCCTGAGGGTAACGATTAGGCACCAGGTAGATGCTGTCCATTTCTTCCGAGGCCATGGCTGCCAGGTGGCCGCCCCATTCATTGGCTTCGATCAGCACTTCGTTGGCGATGATGTCGAGCTTTTTCTGCACTTCGCCTTGAACGTTTTCGCTGTCGGCTGAGCCCAGCACACCACCCAGGGCACCTTTGTTGACCGCGTGGCTGATGCTTTTGCAGGCACGTGCCACGACTTCAAGCAACAGGCGCAGCGAGGGCGGGATGTGGCCCTTGGCACGTTGCTGCTCCACCAGATAGCGGGAAAAGGAAACGGACATGATGATTACTCCGAGAGCGCGCGCGAGACCACCTCGCGCACATCAGGACTGAGATCGGTTTTGGCGGCGACGCGAGCGATGGCCTCACGCGCGGCACTGCGGTAGGGTTCGGCCAGCTTGCGCCAGCGGTCCAGCGCGCGTGCCAGCCGGGCAGCGACCTGCGGGTTGAAGGCGTCCAGCTCCAGCACACGCTCGGCCCAGAACACATAACCCGAGGCATCGCTGCGATGAAAGGCGCCCGGGTTGGCATTGCAGTAGCTGAAGATCAGGCTGCGCGCGCGGTTGGGGTTACGCATCTGGAAGTCAGGGTGCAGCATCAGTTGACGGACCTTGGGCAGGATGTCCCCGCCACGGTCGCTGGCGCCTGCCTGCAGGGCGAACCACTTGTCCAGCACCAGGGCCTCGTTCTTGAAAAGTTGATGAAAGCGCTCCAGCGCTGATGCGGCCAGAGGGTGGCCTGCCCCCACCAAGGCGCCCAGGGCGTTGAAGCGGTCGGTCATGTTGCCGGCGTCCTTGAACGCGCGCAAGGCACGAGCGGGCCAGGCATTGTCGTTGTCAGAAGCCGCTGCCAGGCACAAAAACCCCAAGGCCATGCCGGCCAGCGCCCGACGCCCACTGGAGACAGGGTCAGGACGGTAGGCGCCATTCTCGCTGTGGGCCTCGTAAGCCCAGGCCCAGTCGTCCCGGAGTTCGTTGGCCAACTGCAGCCGCATGGCTTCACGCACCGCATGGATCCGCTGCGGATCGACCACCTCCATCTGTTCGGCCAGATAGCTCTCGCTGGGCAAGGTCAAAACGAGCTCTTTGAAAGCCGCATCCAGATGGGGATGACGCAGCACATCGCGCAAGGCCTCGATCAGGCTCGCCGGCAGCACTTGCGCCGATGTCTCATTGGCAGCCAGGGCTTTCAGTGCCGCACGCACCCCCAGTCGCTGGGCGGCTTCCCAGCGGTTGAAAGCGTCGCTGTCGTGGGCCAGCAAAGTCAGCAGTTGTGCGTCGCTGTCAGCAATGTCAAGCACCACCGGGGCGCTGAAACCGCGCAGCAACGAGGGCACGGGTTCGCTGACAATGTTGTCAAAAACCCATTCCTGGTGGCTCTCGGTCAACACCTCCAGACGCGACGCCAGCAATTCATCGCCAGTGGCGGAAATCAGTCCCAGTTGCACCGGAATGACAAACGGCGCTTTGACGGGCTGACCGGGGCTGGCGGCGCAAGACTGGCTGAGTGTGAGGGTGTAGCGCTGGGTTGCGGCATCGTAATGGCCATGCGCCTGAACCACAGGCGTGCCGGCCTGGCTGTACCAGCGCTTGAATTGAGGAAGATGCTGCGCCAAGGCGGAACCTGGATTGGCATCGGCAATCGCTTGGGCGAAGTCATCACAGGTGACCGCCTGCCCGTCATGGCGTTCAAAGTAGAGCGCCATGCCTTTGGCAAAGCCTGCACGACCGACCAGGGTCTGCATCATGCGCACGACCTCGGCCCCTTTTTCATAAATCGTGACCGTGTAGAAATTGTTGATTTCCACATAACTGTCAGGTCGCACCGGGTGAGCCATGGGCCCTGCGTCCTCGGCGAATTGAACCGTACGCAACAAACGCACATCCTCGATGCGTTTGACCGCGCGAGCCGAGGCGTCGCCGGCCAGGTCCTGGCTGAACTCCTGGTCGCGAAAAACGGTCAGGCCTTCTTTTAGCGACAGCTGGAACCAGTCACGGCAGGTGATGCGGTTGCCCGTCCAGTTGTGGAAATATTCGTGGCCGACCACGCTTTCCACGTTGGCAAAGTCGAGGTCGGTGGCCGTTGCCTGGTTGGCCAGCACATACTTGGTGTTGAAGATGTTCAACCCCTTGTTTTCCATGGCGCCCATGTTGAAGTCACTGGTGGCCACAATCATGAAGCGCTCCAGATCCAGGCTGAGACCGAAGCGTGCTTCGTCCCAGGCGATGGACGCCATCAGCGCGTTCATCGCGTGCTCGGTCTTGTCCAGGTCGCCGGGGCGCACATACACCTGCAGCAGATGTTCTTTGCCTGAGCGAGCCACGATGCGCTGTTCGCGACATACCAGTTGACCCGCGACCAGGGCAAACAAATAGCAAGGTTTTTTGTGTGGGTCGACCCAGCGCGCAAAGTGGCGGCCATCTTCCAGGAGGCCTTGATCCACCAGATTGCCGTTGGACAGCAGCACCGGGTAATGGGCGCGATCCGCGCGCAAGGTGACGCTGTAACTGGCCATCACATCAGGGCGGTCCAGAAAATAGGTGATGCGGCGAAAACCTTCAGCTTCGCATTGGGTAAAGAAGGAGTCGTTGCTGACATACAAGCCCATCAGCTTGCTGTTCTTGGCCGGTGCGCAGGTCGTGAAAATTTCCAGCGCGAATGGCGCATCACCCTCAGGCAAGTTTTCCAGTACAAGCTGGTTGCCATCCATCCTGAACGAGGTGCCCTGGCCATTGACCAGCACGCGCGCCAGGTTCAGCTCTTCGCCGTCCAGGCGCAAGGCTTGTGCGGGCACATCCGGGTTGCGACGCAAGCTCATTTTGTTGAGCACACGTGTTTTCAATGGGTCCAGGTCAAAGGTCAGATCGACGCTGTCGATCCAGAATGCCGAAGCGGCGTAGTCCTCGCGACGAACCAGGGGGGGCTGAGCATCATGCAGCATGGAGGGTTTTCCCAAAGGGGTTGTTCATCAGTTCTTGGTCATTCGAAGTGGTTGCACAGCCCACGCCGAAGATGAAAGCCTTGGATTGCATCAGACGCCTTGTTTCAGCGAGGCTTCGATGAAAGCGTCCAGGTCACCGTCCAGCACTTTTTGTGTGTTGGAGATCTCAACGTTGGTCCGCAGGTCCTTGATGCGGCTTTGGTCGAGCACGTAAGAGCGGATCTGGTGGCCCCAACCCACATCGGTTTTGGTGTCTTCCAGTTTTTGCTGTTCTTCCATGCGTTTGCGCATCTCGAAGTCGTACAGGCGGCTGCGCAGGCGCTTCCAGGCCACATCGCGGTTGCTGTGCTGGCTGCGGCCGTCCTGGCATTGCACCACGATGCCTGTGGGGATGTGGGTCAGGCGCACGGCCGAGTCGGTCTTGTTGATGTGCTGACCACCCGCACCGCTGGCGCGGAACGTGTCGGTGCGGACATCGGCCGGGTTGATGTCGATCTCGATCGAGTCATCGATTTCAGGGTAGACAAACACGCTGGCAAAGCTGGTGTGACGGCCTCCCGACGAGTCAAAGGGCGACTTGCGCACCAGGCGGTGCACACCGGTTTCGGTGCGCAAGAGGCCAAAGGCGTATTCGCCGTCGATCTTGATGGTGGCGCTTTTGATGCCGGCCACATCGCCGGCCGATTCGTCTTCGACGCTGGCTTTGAAGCCTTTGCGTTCGGCGTACTTCAAGTACTGGCGTAGCAGCATGCTGGCCCAATCGCAGGCTTCGGTACCACCGGCACCGGCCTGGATGTCGAGGAAGGCATTGCTTGGATCGGCCGGATTGTTGAACATGCGGCGGAATTCAAGCTTCTCGATATCCGCCGTGAGCTTGCGGGTTTCTTCTTCCAGCATTTCCAGGCCTGCATCGTCGCCATCGGCCTTGCTCATTTCGAACAACTCGGCGTTGTCCGCGATTTCCTGGGACAGGCGTGACAGGGTCACGACCACATCGTCCAGGGCTTTTTTTTCCTTGCCCAGCTCCTGGGCTTTTTTGGGGTCGTTCCAGACCGTGGGATCTTCGAGGGAGGCGTTGACGGTCCTCAGGCGCTCTGACTTGGCATCGAAGTCAAAGATACCCCCGTAAATCAAGGGTGCGCGCGCCGAGGTCGTTCAGCGTGGTGCCAATGAGGTTGATGCGTTCTGCGTCCATGGGGAAATCCTGTCAGAGAGGTGATTCAAAGCAACCGTGTATTTTCGCACGACTGTCTTCGCCTGGCTTTCAGGCTTGAAGGGAGCGGTCCTCGGGACATTGCCTGCCCGCCACCGCTGCGGCCAGACCCTCCAGGACATGACCGACAACGATCACCGAGGGGCTGCCCAATGCTTGTGTGTGCAAAGTGGAGACGAGCTGATCCAGTCGGCTCACAGCATGCCGTTGCTGCGGCAGGCTGACGTGTTCGATGATTGCCACGGGGGTGTCTGCTGGCAGGCCTTGCAACAGGCCATTTTGAATGGCATCAGCGCGGCGCACGCCCATATAGATGACCAGGGTCAGCCTGGCCTGACGGGCAGTTTGTGCCAGCAAGGCCCAATCGGTCGCATCATGGCCGGGTTTCGCATGGCCGGTGACGAACACCACGCCATGGGCATGATCGCGGTGCGTCAGCGGCACGCCCAGCGCGCTGACGCCAGCCAGACCGGCCGTGATGCCATTGATCACTTGCACCGGGATGCCGTGCGATTGCAAATGCGCCACTTCTTCGCCACCACGCCCGAAGATGAACGGATCGCCGCCCTTGAGTCGCACCACGCGCTCGCCTTCACGCGCCGCTTGCACCATCATCTTTTCGATGAAGGCCTGTGGCGTGGATTGACAGCCCCCCCGTTTGCCGACATGGATCACGCGGGCCTGTGGCGAGGCCAGCGCCGTGATGTCCTCGCCGACCAGATCATCCACCAGCAACACAGTGGCGTTTTGGATGGCTTTCACCGCCTTCACGGTCAGCAATTCCGGATCACCGGGGCCGGCACCCACCAGTGTCACGCCGTTGATGGCTGTCTTGTTCATGGGCGCGCGCTTTCAAGGTGCTGAAGTTGGCGTGACAGTTCCACAACACAAGCGACCTGACGGGCGATGGGATGCGGAACCGGTTGACGCCCAGCCATGACATCGGTGATGTAAGCGGCTGTGCTGGGCGCATCCACTTGGGAGGGCAGCGAAGGCAAATCGGTCAAGGGGCCGGTTTGATGGGCTTGGAGGCTGAGTTTCTCGCCAGCCAGAAACCCGTCGATTTGCGTTTGGCGTCTTGGATCGGCCACCACTTCACCCTCGGTGCCTCGCAACAGAAGGGCCGTTGCTTGCAGCAGCTGCAAGGTTTGCGACATGCTCACAGCGTATTCGGGATGGGTGTAGCTGGCCACGCGCAAGGCCGGACCACTGACCACGTTCATCAACTTCACCAGACTGTGGGCCGAATTGCGCAGGCCTATCACGCGACGCACATCGAGCAATTGTTGCAGCGCCGGGCAGAGCAGTCGGGTTGGCGCCAGCGCCACCTCGCCCGGCTGCACGGCCCGGATTTCGTTCAGAGGCGAAACCCCAAGTTCCTGGAACACCTCCTGGCTAAGGATGCGGGTCGATTCGGTCGGGGTTCCATGCACCACCACGGGCAGCCCCTCACGTGCCAGCAACAGCGCCAACAAAGGCGTCAGCACGGGCAATTTGCGGGCACCGTTGTAGCTGGGCAGCACGATGGTGACATGATCGGTGGGGCTGGGCAGAAGCGCCAGGCGGGCCTGGACGGCATCCAGGAAGCCCGCCATTTCATCGGCGGTTTCGCCCTTGATGCGCATGGCCAGGCAAAAAGCGCCGATCTCCAGATCGCTGACCTGTGCATCCAGCACGCGCCCCATCAAATCCGTGGCCTGGGCACGCGTGAGCGCCCGTGCACCATCGTGTCCACGGCCAATTTCTTTCAGGTAATGTGCAATCCCCATGCCCCGATTGTCCAGGAAAGCAGGCACTACACTTCAACCATGCTGATATTAGGGATTGAGTCTTCCTGCGACGAAACTGGTGTGGCGCTGGTGCGGTTGCCGGCTGAGCCGGGGCGTGTGCCCGAATTGCTCTCTCATGCCTTGTTCAGCCAGATCGAGATGCACCAGGCCTATGGGGGCGTGGTACCGGAGTTGGCCAGCCGCGACCACATCCGGCGGGTATTGCCGCTCACCGACGAAGTGATGCAAGCCAGTGGTCGTCGATTGCAAGAGGTGGATGTGGTGGCCTACACCCGTGGGCCTGGCCTGGCCGGGGCCTTGCTGGTCGGTGCGGGCGTGGCTTGCGCGTTGGCCGCATCGCTGGGCAAGTCGGTTTTGGGCATTCACCACCTCGAAGGTCATCTGCTGTCGCCTTTTCTCAGTCAGGACCCGCCCACCTTTCCTTTCATCGCCTTGCTCGTTTCGGGCGGGCACACACAACTGATGCTGGTGGAGGGTGTGGGACGCTACACCTTGCTGGGTGAAACCATTGATGATGCCGCTGGCGAGGCCTTTGACAAGTCGGCCAAGTTGATGGGCTTGGGCTACCCCGGTGGCCCGGCCTTGTCACGCCTGGCGCAAGCTGGCGATCCGCAGGCCTTCAAATTGCCACGCCCACTGCTGCACAGCGGAGACCTGGATTTTTCATTTGCAGGACTCAAGACGGCAGTGCTGACCCAAGCCCGCAAACTGGGGGAGGACTTGCCAGCGCGCAAAGCCGATCTGGCAGCCAGCACCCAGGCGGCCATTGTGGAAGTCCTGGTGAAAAAGTCGATGCATGCCCTGCGCACCACGGGCATGCGCCGCTTGGTGGTGGCCGGTGGTGTTGGTGCCAACCAGACGTTGCGAGAACAACTGAATGCGGCGTGCAAGCGGCTGGACATCCGGGTGCACTACCCGGAGTTGCATCTGTGCACCGACAATGGCGCGATGATTGCCATGGCTGCAGCCATGCGCTTGCAAGCCGGTGTGTCGGCTGCAAGCGCGCGTTACGCCTTTGATGTCAAACCGCGCTGGCCGCTGGCCGATCTGCAGGCTTGACGGCGCTGCCACTGTTTCACTGGATGGCCAGCGTGGTGGCACGACTGATCGGCACCTGTTTGGTCAGGGTCAAAGTCAGCACACCGTTTTCCAGCTTCGCCGTGCTCAGTTGCGCATCAATAGCCTGCGGCAATTCATAGCTTCCTTTGTATTGGCGTGGCGCGTCGGCGGTGGTTTCAATGCGTACGATGTTGTCCTCGATCTGCACCGACAATTGCGCACGGTTGATGCCGGGCATGTCAAAGCGCAGACTGTAGGCTTTGTCGTCCTGCTCGAAGGTTTGGCCTGCCTGGGTCGGCGCGCGCATGACCTCGCCGAGGAAACGCTCGAAGGAATGCAGGGCAGGGCGACGGTAAGTGGCGGCAACGGGGGTGAACAACATGGAAATTCTCCTTGGGGTTAAACTGCGCGGCCTCGTCTTGCCGCATGGCTTCCAATTGAGCGCAGGCCTCTGTTTTTCAAGGGATTTTTCAGCATGTTTTTTTTCATTTCACGAATCTTGAAAAACCTGTGTCTTGCCTTATTTCTGTCCCTCGCCTGTACGCTGGCAGTGGCTGCGCCACCGCTGAAGCTGGCCCTGATCGAAGGCCTCAGCGGCCCGTTTGCCAACACTGGTGAGGCCGTCTACCGCAATCTGGTTTGGGCCGTGGAGCGTGTGAACCAGCGTGGTGGTGTCGATCTGGGTGAGGGGCCGCGTGGCTGGGTGCTGGAGCGCTACGACAGCAAGGGGCAGAACGAAGAGGCGCTGCTGGCCTTGCGTATGGCCATTGACGATGGTGCCCGCGTGATTCTGCAAGGCAACAGTTCGGCCACGGCTGCGACGCTCATCGATGCCATCCAGAAGCACAACGAGCGTGATCCGGCGCGCCGCGTTTTGTTTCTGAACTATTCGGCCGTTGACCCCATTCTGACCAACGAGCGTTGCAGCTTTTGGCATTTCCGTTTTGACGCCCATGCCGACATGCGCATGGCCGCGTTGATGACCGTGCTGAAAGCGGACCGAGACCTCCAAAAGGTGTACCTCATCGGGCAGGACTACAGTTTTGGTCAAGCCGTACTGCGTGAAGCCAAACGCCAATTGCAGGCGCAGCGATCGGATGTCCAGCTGGTGGGGGAAGAATTGCACCCCATGGGACGCATCAAGGATTTCCTGCCCTATGCGGCCAAGATCAAGGCCAGCGGGGCGCAAGCCGTGATCACGGGCAATTGGGGCAATGACCTGACCTTGCTGGTCAAGGCTGCGCGCGAAGTTGGCTATGAAGGCAAGTTCTACACCTTCTATGGCAATGCCATGGGGGCACCCGCGGCCATCGGTGAAGCAGGCGTGGGGCGTGTGGTTGCAGTGGCAGATTGGTTGCCCAATGTCCCTGGCGCGGCGTCAGAGAGCTTTTACAAGGCTTTTCGCCAACGCTTTCCCAAGCCTGCGGATGATTATGTGCACATGCGCATGCAGCTGATGATCGAGTCATTGGCCCATGCCATGACGCAGGCACGCAGTGCCGATCCTTTGGCCGTGGGGCGGCAGCTGGAAAATTTGCGCATCGAGCGTTTTGGCCAATCTGCGCAGATGCGTGCGAGCGATCATCAATTTCAGCAACCTTTGGTGGTGGGTGTGATGGATCGTCTGGGTGCGCCTGGCGTGAAGTTCGATGTGGAAGGTTCGGGTTACGGTTTCCGCGTGGTGAAGATGCTCACCCCTGCGCAAGCCGAGCAGCCCACCAGTTGCACCATGCTGCGTCCTTGAGGCGCAAGAGAAAGAGTCCCCATGCGTTCTGCCATTGAAAATCTCGAAGCCTCGAAAATTCGCGAGGTTGCCAACGCGGGCCTGGGCCGCAGCGATGTGCTGGCGTTCTGGTTTGGCGAGAGCGACGAGGTCACGCCTGATTTCATCCGGCAGGCTGCCATCGATTCCTTGCGTCAGGGCGAAACTTTTTATGCGCACAACCTGGGCTTGCCCAGTTTGCGCGATGCGATTGCACAAACCATGACCCGTCGCCATGGTCCAGCAGTGGGTGGTGCGGACATTGGTGCTGATCGCATTGCGGTCACCTCGGGCGGGGTGAATGCCTTGATGCTGGCGGTGCAGGCCTTGGTGGATGCGGGTGATGAGGTGGTCGCCGTCACACCGATCTGGCCCAACCTGACCGCTCAGCCGCTGATCATGGGCGCGTGCCTGAAAACCGTTTCTCTGGTGCCGCGTGCAGGTGCCTGGACCCTCGATTTGGAAGCGCTGCTGTCCCAGGTCACGTCCCGCACACGTCTCCTGATCCTGAATGCGCCCAACAACCCCACCGGCTGGACCCTGTCGGCCCAGGAGCAAGGTGCCATCCTGGCGCATTGCCGCCGCACGGGCACCTGGATCCTTGCCGACGAAGTGTATGAAAGCCTGTACTTTGCGCCAACGCCCAATGCCTGCGCGCCGAGTTTTCTGGACATCGCCGAGCCTGAAGACCGTCTGATGGTGGCACACAGTTTCTCCAAAAGCTTTTTGATGACCGGCTGGCGCCTGGGGTGGCTGGTGTTGCCTGCCTCTGCGACCGAGGCCATGGGCAAGCTGATCGAGTTCAACACCTCCTGCGCCAGTGTGTTCACCCAGCGCGCAGGCGAGGTGGCCTTGCAACGCGCCGACGAGGTCACGCCAAGGGTGGTGTCTCATCTGAGGCAATGCCGGGACACGCTGGTGAGCGCCTTGCAGGACATTCCTGGTCTGGAAGTCGTCTCCCCCCAGGGGGGCATGTACATCTTTTTTCAATGTCCGGGCACCACGGATTCCTTGGTCACGGCCAAACGCCTGGTGGCCCAAGCCGGTTTGGGCCTGGCGCCGGGCAACGCTTTTGCGCCGCAAGCGCAGGGCTGGATGCGCTGGTGTTTTGCCTCGCGCGACCTGGGTCGCTTGACGCAAGGCGCGCAGCGCCTGAAGTTATGGCTGGCAAATACACAAAAGTGAATCCTAAAGAATTCTTTTCAGGGGTTTTGCAGGGCGCTATAATTCCAAGGCTTTGCATTTCGCACAGCGCACGCCATTTGCATTTCCAGTGAATGGCGCAAGTCAAACTTTCAAGGAAAAAACATGACCACATTGAACAAGGCCGAGATCGTCCAGGCCAACGCGCGCGCCGCCAACGACACGGGCAGCCCAGAAGTGCAAGTTGCACTCCTGACCGCCCGCATCAACGAACTGACCCCGCACTTCAAGACACACGCCAAAGACCACCACGGTCGTCGTGGCCTGTTGCGCATGGTGAGCCGTCGTCGCAAACTGCTGGACTACCTCAAGGCCAAAGACGCTGACCGTTACACCGCGCTGATTGCCAAGCTGGGCCTGCGCAAGTAATTGGGCACACGAACCGAAGGCGTCTGGGTTATTTCGATAGCTCAGGCGCCTTTTGTTCATTGAGAAATTCGGAACGACTGACGCGGATCGAAGCTGTGTCATTCCAAAAGCCAGGCCGAGCGGCCCGTTTCTGGAATGGCATCGTGTTCTGTTCAGACGGCTCCGGGCTCCGGTGAAGTGGCCTGCACTTCCCAAACCTTTCAGGAGAAACTGATGTCCCTTTTCAACAAAGTCACCAAAACCTTCCAGTGGGGCCAGCATTCGGTCACCATGGAAACCGGCGAAATCGCCCGCCAGGCCACCGGCGCCGTGCTGGTCAACATGGACGACACCGTGGTGCTTGCCACCGTGGTCGCTTCCAAGTCCGCCAAGCCCGGTCAGGACTTTTTCCCGCTCACCGTCGATTACATCGAGAAGACCTATGCCGCAGGCAAGATTCCCGGCAGCTTCTTCAAGCGCGAAGCCAAGCCCAGCGAACTCGAAACACTGACCAGCCGCCTGATCGACCGCCCGATCCGCCCGCTGTTCCCCGAAGGCTTCTTCAACGAAGTGCATGTGGTCATCCACACCATTTCCTTGAATCCTGAGGTCGATGCCGACATCGCTGCCATGATCGCCACCAGCGCAGCGCTGGCCGTGTCCGGCATGCCGTTCAATGGCCCGATTGGCGCTGCGCGCGTGGGCTACATCAATGGCGAATATGTGCTGAACCCGGGGCAGACCCAGCGCAAAGACAGCCAGATGGACCTGGTGGTTGCCGGTACCGAATCCGCCGTGCTGATGGTGGAGTCCGAAGCGCTGCAGCTCTCCGAAGAAATCATGCTGGGCGCCGTGGTGTTCGGTCACCAGCAAGGTGCCGTGGCCATCAACGCCATCCATGAGCTGGTGCGCGACGCTGGCAAGCCGGCCTGGAACTGGACCGCACCTGCCAAGGACGAAGCCCTGATCGCCAAGGTCACGGCCCATGCCGAAGAAAAACTGCGCGCGGCCTATCAGCTGCGCAACAAACAGGCGCGTACCCAGGCTTGCCGCGAAGCCTATGCGGCCGTCATGGACAGCCTGAAGGCCGAAGGCGTCGAGTTTGACGGCGTCAAGGTTGAAGGCATGTTGTTCGACATCGAAGCACGCATTGTGCGCAGCCAGATCCTGTCGGGCGAGCCGCGCATCGATGGTCGCGACACCCGTACTGTGCGTCCCATCGAAATTCGCAACAGCGTGCTGCCGCGAACCCACGGTTCTGCCCTGTTCACGCGCGGCGAAACCCAGGCGCTGGTGATCACCACCCTGGGCACCGAGCGCGACGCGCAGCGCATCGATGCGCTGGCCGGTGAGTTCGAAGACCGTTTCCTGTTTCACTACAACATGCCTCCGTTTGCCACCGGCGAAGTGGGCCGCATGGGCAGTACCAAGCGTCGCGAAGTCGGGCATGGCCGTCTGGCCAAGCGCGCGCTGGCAGCTTGTCTGCCGAGCAAGGAAGAGTTCCCGTACACCGTGCGTGTGGTTTCTGAAATCACCGAGTCCAACGGCTCTTCCTCGATGGCCTCTGTTTGCGGCGGTTGTTTGTCGATGATGGACGCTGGCGTGCCGATGAAGGCGCACGTGGCCGGTATCGCCATGGGCCTGATCAAGGATGGCAACCGTTTCGCCGTGCTGACCGACATTCTGGGTGACGAAGATCATCTGGGTGACATGGACTTCAAAGTCGCAGGCACCACCAACGGCATCACCGCGTTGCAGATGGACATCAAGATTCAGGGCATCACCCAGGAGATCATGCAAGTGGCCCTGGCACAAGCCAAGGAAGCGCGCATGCACATTCTGGGCAAGATGCAGGACGCCATGGGTGAAGCCAAAACCGAAGTGTCCAACTTTGCGCCCAAGCTGTACACCATGAAGATCAACCCCGAGAAAATCCGTGACGTGATCGGCAAGGGCGGCGCAACCATCCGTGCGCTGACCGAAGAGACCGGCACTCAGATCAACATCGAGGAAGATGGCACCATCACCATCGCCGCCACCGACGGCGCCAAAGCCGATGAGGCCAAGCGCCGCATCGAGCAGATCACGGCGGAAGTCGAAATTGGCAAGGTCTACGAAGGGCCCATTACCAAGATTCTGGACTTCGGCGCCCTGGTCAATCTGTTGCCGGGCAAAGATGGTTTGTTGCACATCAGCCAGATCAGCCACGAGCGCATTGGCAAGGTGACCGACGTGCTGGCCGAAGGCCAGGTGGTGCGTGTGAAGGTCCTGGAGACTGACGAAAAAGGCCGTGTCAAATTGTCGATGAAGGCTTTGTTGGACCGTCCTGCACACGGTGACGAGCAGCAACAGCAGCAATAACGCCATGGCCAGGTTCTGAAGGAGGACGTGGCCAACCTTTTCGCTTGGCGAGGGTTGCCACGGCCTTTCAGGCCTCACCATGACGGGGTGTGGAGCACAGCATCATGAAGAAAAAACTCATTGCCGGAAACTGGAAAATGAATGGCGGCCTGGTGGCCAACCAGGCATTGCTGGAAGGCATCCTTGGTGGCCTGCCTGCCCAGGCGTGTCGTGTGGCAGTCTGTGTGCCGGCGGCTTATCTTTCTCAAGTGCAAGGCCTCTTGACGGGCAAGGCCATTGACCTGGGGTCTCAGGATGTGTCCGCACATGAGCAGGGCGCCTATACAGGCGAAATCTCGTCTGCCATGCTCAAGGATTTTGGTGTGCGCTATGCCATCGTCGGTCATTCGGAGCGTCGCCAATACCATGGTGAAACCGATGCTGTGGTGGCTGCCAAGGCGCAGCGCGCCCTGTCTGCGGGCATCACCCCGATTGTGTGCGTGGGTGAAACGCTGGCGCAGCGCGAAGCCGGGCAGACCGAGGAGGTCGTCAAGCGCCAACTCGCTGCCGTGATTCACACCAACGGTCATTGCATCAGTGAAATCGTGGTGGCTTATGAGCCGGTCTGGGCCATTGGCACGGGCAAGACGGCCACGCCCGAGCAGGCACAGGCAGTGCACGCTGTGCTGCGCGCACAGCTGAAAGCAGCCAGTGACCATGCCGACCGCATCTCTATTTTGTATGGCGGCAGCATGAATGCCGCCAATGCCGCTGAACTCCTGGCCCAGCCCGACATTGACGGCGGCCTGATTGGCGGTGCCGCACTGAAGGCGGCAGACTTTTTGACCATCATCGGGGCCGCCTCGCGCTGAGCCCTTTCGGAGAATTTATGAACCTGCTGACCAACCTTATTTTGCTGGCGCAAATCCTGTCGGCCCTGGCCATGATCGGTCTGATCCTGATTCAGCATGGCAAAGGGGCTGACATGGGTGCAGCCTTTGGCAGCGGCAGCTCGGGCAGTCTGTTCGGTGCCTCGGGCAGCGCGAACTTTTTGTCGCGCACCACAGCGGTGCTGGCGGCCGTGTTCTTTGTGGCCACCCTGGCCCTGGCCTATCTGGGCAATGCGCGTCCTGCTGCCAGCAGTGCGGGCAGTGTTCTGGAGCGTGCCACTGTGACGACGCCTGCCACGCCGGATGCGCAAATTCCGGCATCGGGTGCAGCCGCAGTGCCGGCGCCTGCAGCGCCGACCACCGTCCCTGGCGGTGCGGGCCAGATCCCCACCAAGTGAGTGCTTTCGCTCAACTTGTAAAAATCAGATTTACCTATGAAAAAAGGGGTTTTTCAGGGTAAACTCTGAGGCTGTTTGAAGCGTCGCTGATTCCTCTTGTGGCGCATCAAATAGCAAATCAGCCGTCGTGGTGAAATTGGTAGACACGCTATCTTGAGGGGGTAGTGGCGAAAGCTGTGCGAGTTCGAGTCTCGCCGACGGCACCATTCCAAGTTTGTTGTCAATCTGGCGTCAACCAGATGCGGCAAACTGAAAAGATCGACCACGCAGTCACACCGCGAGTTTGAGATGAACCTTGAGCAATACCTCCCCGTCCTTTTGTTCATCCTTGTCGGCCTCGGTGTCGGCGTTGCCCCGCAAGTCATCGGTTACATCCTTGGACCGAATCGACCGAACGAGGCCAAGAATTCCCCTTACGAATGCGGCTTCGAGGCTTTCGAGGATGCGCGCATGAAATTTGACGTCCGGTATTACCTGGTCGCCATTCTGTTCATCCTGTTTGATCTGGAAATCGCGTTCCTGTTCCCCTGGGCTGTGTCGCTCAAGGAGATTGGTGCCACCGGTTTCTGGGCCATGATGGTTTTTCTGGGCATTCTGGTCGTGGGCTTTGTCTACGAATGGAAAAAAGGCGCACTCGATTGGGAATGAAGCATGGCTATTGAAGGCGTTTTCAAAGAAGGTTTCATCACCACGTCCTACGATTCGGTGGTGAATTGGGCCAAAACCGGCTCGCTGTGGCCCATGACGTTTGGTCTGGCCTGTTGTGCGGTGGAGATGATGCATGCGGGTGCTGCCCGTTACGACATCGATCGGTTTGGCATGTTGTTTCGCCCCAGTCCGCGTCAGTCAGACCTGATGATCGTGGCGGGCACGTTGTGCAACAAAATGGCGCCGGCCTTGCGCAAGGTCTACGACCAGATGTCGGAGCCGCGCTGGGTGCTCTCCATGGGTTCCTGTGCCAACGGCGGCGGCTATTACCACTACAGCTATTCGGTGGTGCGCGGCTGCGACCGCATTGTGCCGGTGGATGTGTACGTGCCGGGTTGCCCCCCGACCGCTGAAGCCTTGCTGTACGGCATCCTGCAGTTGCAGAGCAAGATCCGTCGCGAAAACACCATCGCTCGCTGAGCCAAGGACCCCGAGACCATGAGTCAATCTCTCGAAACCCTGCAGTCTGCCTTGCAAGCGGTGCTGGGCGACAAAATCAAAGACCTGAAGCTGGCGCTGGGCGAGTTGACCCTCACCGTGGCAGCACAGGATTACCACGCCATTGCCATCACCTTGCGCGACCATCCCGAGCTTGCTTTCGAGCAGTTGATTGACCTGTGCGGGATGGATTATTCAGCCTACAAGGATGGCGCGCCCTCGGTTTTCACTGACGGGCCGCGTTTTGCCATCGTGAGTCATCTGCTGTCGATCCAGCATAACTGGCGTCTGCGTCTGCGCGTGTTTGCGCCTCACGACGACATGCCGGTGGTGGCCTCTGTCAACGATGTCTGGAATTCGGCCAACTGGTTTGAGCGCGAAGCCTTCGACCTTTACGGGATCGTTCTCGAAGGTCACCTGGACCTGCGCCGCATCCTCACCGACTATGGCTTCATCGGCCATCCTTTCCGCAAGGATTTCCCCACTTCGGGTCACGTCGAGATGCGTTACGACGCAGAACAAAAGCGCGTGGTCTACCAGCCCGTGACGATTGAGCCGCGCGAGATCACCCCGCGCATCATCCGTGAAGACAACTACGGCGGTTTGCACTGAGAGCAGAGCATGGCTGACATCAAGAACTACACCCTGAACCTGGGCCCGCAACACCCGGCCGCGCACGGCGTGCTGCGCCTGGTGCTCGAACTGGATGGCGAAGTGGTCCAGCGTGCCGATCCGCACATTGGCCTGCTGCATCGCGCCACCGAAAAGCTGGCCGAAAGCAAGACCTACATCCAGTCGCTGCCTTACATGGACCGGCTGGATTATGTTTCCATGATGAGCAACGAGCACGCCTACTGCCTGGCGATCGAAAAGCTCATGGGCATCGAAGTACCCATCCGTGCCCAGTACATCCGCGTCATGTACGCCGAAATCACCCGCTTGCTCAACCACCTGTTGTGGCTGGGCTGCCATGGTTTCGACTGCGGTGCGATGAACATCCTGATTTACTGCTTCCGCGAGCGTGAGGACCTGTTCGACATGTACGAAGCGGTTTCGGGCGCGCGCATGCACGCAGCCTATTTCCGACCGGGTGGTGTCTACCGCGACCTGCCCGACACCATGCCGCAGTACCAGGTCAGCAAGGTCAAGAATGCCAAGACCATTGCACGTTTGAACGAGAACCGCCAAGGCTCACTGCTGGACTTCATCGAGGACTTCACGCGCCGTTTCCCCAAGCTGGTCGACGAGTACGAAACCTTGCTGACCGACAACCGCATCTGGAAGCAGCGGACAGTGGGCATTGGCGTGGTCACCCCCGAGCGTGCCAAGAACCTGGGCTTCACCGGCGCGATGCTGCGTGGCTCCGGCATCGCCTGGGATCTGCGCAAGCAGCAGCCCTACGATGTCTACGACCAGATGGATTTCGACATCCCCATTGGCAAGACGGGCGACTGCTACGACCGTTATCTGGTGCGTGTGGAAGAGATGCGTCAGTCCAACCGCATCATTCAGCAATGCGTGGACTGGCTGCGTGCCAATCCGGGGCCCGTCATCACCGACAACCACAAGGTGGCGCCGCCCAGCCGTGAGTCGATGAAGTCGAGCATGGAAGAGTTGATCCACCACTTCAAGCTGTTCACCGAGGGTTTCCATGTGCCCGAGGGAGAGGCTTATGCCGCTGTCGAACACCCGAAAGGCGAGTTCGGCATTTACCTGGTGAGTGATGGGGCCAACAAGCCTTATCGCCTGAAAATCCGGGCGCCGGGCTTTGTGCATCTGGCTGCCATGGATGAAATGGCGCGTGGTCACATGATTGCCGACACTGTGGCGGTGATCGGCACCATGGACATCGTGTTCGGGGAAATTGACCGATGAGCTCTCAAACTGTTCAAGCCGCCGTCTTGTCGGCGCAAACCCAGGCGCGTTTCGCGCGCGAAGTGGCCAAGTATCCGGCGGATCAAAAGCAGTCTGCCGTCATGGCCTGTCTGTCAATTGTTCAGCAGGAAGAGGGCCATGTGAGTCCTGAAGCCGAGTTGGCCGTTGCGCAGTACCTGGGCATGGCACCGATGGCGGTGCATGAGGTCACGACCTTCTACAACATGTACAACCAGCACCCGGTGGGTCAGTTCAAAATCAACGTCTGCACCAACTTGCCGTGCCAGTTGCGTGACGGCGGCAAGGCCCTTCAACACCTTTGTGAAAAACTGGGCGTTGAAGTGGGCGGCACCACAGCCGATGGCAAGTTCACCCTTCAGCCGGGTGAGTGCATGGGCGCATGCGCCGATGCGCCGGTGTTGCTGGTCAACGACCGCACCATGTGCAGCTTCATGAGTCATGACAAGCTCGATCAATTGATCGACGGCTTGCGTACCGCAGAGGGTCAGGCATGAACGTCCAGCAAGTACTTTCGCAGTTTCGGGCGCAAGGCCTTGAAACCTGCTTTCACGATCGTCACATCAACGGCCAGATCTATGCCGGCCTGAATGGTCGCAACTGGTCGCTCAAGGATTACGAGGCGCGCGGAGGATACCAGGCCTTGCGCAAGATTCTCGGCAAGGATGGCGGTGAAGGCTTGACGCAAGACCAGGTGATTGCCACCGTCAAAGAGTCTGGCCTGCGTGGCCGTGGCGGTGCGGGCTTTCCGACCGGCTTGAAGTGGAGTTTCATGCCGCGCCAGTTCCCAGGCCAGAAATACCTGGTCTGCAATTCGGACGAAGGCGAGCCGGGGACATGCAAGGACCGCGACATTCTGCAATTCAATCCCCATATCGTGATTGAAGGCATGGCCATTGCAGCTTACGCCATGGGCATCAGCGTGGGCTACAACTACATCCACGGTGAAATTTTCCAGACCTACGAGCGTTTTGAGGAAGCGCTCGAAGAAGCGCGTGCTGCGGGCTATCTGGGTGAGCACATCATGGGCTCGGCTTTCAACTTCCAGTTGCATGCGGCCCATGGCTTTGGCGCCTACATCTGCGGTGAAGAAACAGCCTTGCTGGAATCGCTGGAAGGCAAAAAAGGCCAACCGCGTTTCAAGCCGCCGTTTCCTGCCAGCTTTGGCCTCTACGGCAAACCCACCACCATCAACAACACCGAGACTTTCGCGGCCGTGCCCTGGATCATTCGCAATGGTGGCCAGGCCTACCTCGAATGTGGCAAGCCCAACAATGGCGGCACCAAGATCTTTTCGGTCAGCGGTGACGTCGAACGTCCTGGCAATTATGAAATTCCGATGGGCACACCGTTTGCCAAGCTGCTTGAGCTGGCCGGTGGGGTGCGCAAGGGGCGTCAGCTGAAGGCGGTGATTCCTGGTGGTTCGTCAGCCCCGGTGTTGCCGGCCAACATCATGATGGACATCACGATGGATTACGACGCGATTTCCAAAGCCGGTTCGATGCTGGGCTCGGGCGCCGTCATCGTCATGGACGACTCGCGCTGCATGGTGAAGAGCCTGCAACGTCTGAGCTATTTCTATCAGCACGAATCCTGCGGTCAGTGCACGCCTTGCCGTGAAGGCACGGGTTGGCTGTGGCGCATGGTGGACCGCATTGAGAAGGGGCAGGGCCGCGAGAGCGACCTGGCGTTGCTGGACAACGTGGCCGAGAACATCATGGGCCGCACCATTTGCGCTTTGGGCGATGCAGCGGCCATGCCGGTGCGCGGCATGCTCAAGCACTTCCGCCACGAATTTGAACACCATATCACGCACAAGACCTGCATGGTCCCCGCGTATGTTTGATCGGACGAGTCACCATGGTTGAAATTGAACTCGACGGCAAGAAGGTTGAAGTCCTGGAAGGCAGCATGGTCATGCATGCTGCTGAAAAGGCGGGAACCTACATTCCGCACTTTTGCTATCACAAGAAGCTGAGCATTGCCGCCAACTGCCGCATGTGTCTGGTGGATGTGGAGAAAGCACCCAAGCCCATGCCTGCCTGCGCGACCCCGGTCACGCAGGGCATGGTGGTTCGCACCCAGACCGACAAGGCCATCAAGGCGCAGAAATCGGTCATGGAATTCCTGTTGATCAACCACCCGCTGGATTGCCCGATTTGCGACCAGGGGGGGGAATGCCAGTTGCAGGATCTGGCCGTGGGCTACGGTGGCACTGCTTCGCGTTACGAAGAAGAAAAGCGCGTGGTCTTCCACAAGGACGTGGGTCCACTGATCAGCATGGAAGAAATGAGCCGCTGCATCCATTGCACGCGCTGTGTTCGTTTCGGCCAGGAGATTGCTGGCGCCATGGAATTGGGCATGTCCCATCGTGGCGAGCACTCCGAGATTGAAAGCTTTGTGGGTGCCACGGTCGACTCCGAACTCTCGGGCAACATGGTGGACATCTGCCCTGTGGGTGCGCTCACCAGCAAGCCTTTCCGTTACAGCGCCCGCACCTGGGAATTGAGCCGCCGCAAGTCGGTCAGCCCGCATGATGCCACGGGCGCCAACCTGATCGTTCAGGTCAAAAACCATCGCGTGATGCGTGTGGTGCCCCTCGAAAACGAAGCGGTCAACGAGTGTTGGCTGGCAGACCGTGACCGTTATTCCTATGAGGCCCTGAACAGCGATCAGCGCCTGACAGCGCCCATGCTCAAGCAAGGTGGCGAATGGAAGACGGTGGACTGGCAAACCGCTCTGGAATATGTGGCCAATGGCCTGCAGCAGGTCAAGAACACCCATGGCGCTCATGCCATTGGCACGCTGGCCAGCCCCCACAGCACAGCCGAGGAATTGTTCCTGGCGGCCAACCTCACACGTGCCCTGGGCAGTCAGAACATTGACAGCCGACTGCGTGCGGCCGACTTTTTCCATGAAGGTGGCGTGCGCTGGCTGGGTACTTCGATCGCCTCCCTGTCCAACCTCCAGCGTGTGTTGGTGATTGGCTCCAATCTGCGCAAGGACCATCCCTTGCTGGCGCAAAGGATTCGCCAGGCCGCCCGCAAAGGCGCGCAAGTTCATGCACTGAATGCCGTGGCGTCCGACTGGGCATTGCCTGTGGCCAACACACTGCTGAGCGATGCCGCAGGCTGGGTCCAGGCCCTGGCCGACATCGCCGCTGCCGTGTCCGCGGTCTCGGGTTCGCCCGCGCCGGTGGCTGGCAATGCGAACAACGTTCAGGCTCAGGCCATTGCCAAGTCCTTGATGGGTGGCGAGCACAAGGCCATTTTGTTGGGCAACGCAGCAGCGCACCATGCGCGCGCCTCCAGCCTGCTGGCGCTGGCCAACTGGATTGGTGCCCAGACAGGTGCCACTGTCGGATTCCTGGGGGAGGCCGCCAACACCGTGGGTGCGCAATTGGTGGGCGCGCTGCCGATCGCCGATGGCTTGAATGCCGCACAGATGCTGCAGCCCGGCGCGCTCAAGGCAGTGCTGTTGCTGAACAATGAACCCGAGTTCGATACCGCCGATGGTGCCGCAGCGCGTGCCGCGCTGGGCAGCGCCGAGATGGTGGTGACACTGTCGCCGTTCAAGACCAATCTGGACATCAGCGATGTGCTGCTGCCGATTTCGCCTTTCACTGAAACCGCGGGCACCTTCGTCAACACCGAAGGCCGCGCGCAAAGTTTCCACGGCGTGGTGCGCCCCCTGGGTGAAACCCGTCCGGCCTGGAAAGTGCTGCGTGTGCTCGGCTCGATGCTGGGCTTGCCTGGTTTTGATCAGGAGACGCTGGAGCAGGTGCGTGCGCAGGCCTTGCCGCAAGATGTGGCTTCGCGTTTGTCCAACGCCTGCAGTGCCTGGATCGATGTGAACCCTGTGAACGGCCAGCCAGCCAGCGCCTCGATCTACCAGCTTGACGGTCTGGTGCGTCGCGCGGCCTCTCTGCAGCTCACGGCTGACGCCAAGGGAGGAGCCTGATCATGGTGGATGCAATTTTCAATGCCGGTCTGGGCTTGTGTGCCCAGGCCTGGTGGACCGGCCTGGCCTGGCCCGTACTCTGGGCCTTGATCAAGATCGTGGCGGTTCTGTTGCCTTTGCTGGGCTGCGTAGCCTATCTCACTTTGTGGGAGCGCAAGGCGATTGGCTTTACCCAGATTCGCCTGGGCCCCAACCGCACGGGCCCCGGTGGTCTGTTGCAGCCCATCGCTGATGCGCTGAAGTTGCTGACCAAGGAAATCATTGTCCCCACGCGCGCTCACACCGGCTTGTTTCTGCTGGGCCCGATCATGACCATCATGCCGGCTCTGGCGGCCTGGGCGGTCGTGCCCTTTGGTCCCGAAGTGGCGCTGGCCAATGTGAATGCCGGCCTGCTGTTCCTGATGGCCATCACGTCGCTGGAAGTCTATGGCGTGATCATCGCTGGCTGGGCCTCGAACTCCAAGTACGCTTTCCTGGGTGCGATGCGTGCCTCGGCGCAGATGGTCAGCTACGAAATCGCCATGGGCTTCTGTCTGGTGGTGGTGCTGATGGTCTCGGGCAGCCTGAACATGACCGACATCGTGATGGGGCAGGGCAAGGGCATGTTCGCTGACAGTGGCCTGGGCTTCCTGTCCTGGAACTGGCTGCCGTTGCTGCCGATTTTCCTGATCTATTTCATTGCTGGACTGGCCGAAACCAATCGTCACCCGTTTGACGTTGTCGAAGGCGAGTCGGAAATCGTGGCCGGCCACATGATCGAGTATTCGGGCATGTCTTTCGCCATGTTCTTCCTGGCCGAATACGCCAACATGATCCTGGTTTCCATGATGAGCGTGATCCTGTTCCTGGGCGGCTGGTTGCCTCCGCTCAACAGCGACCTGTTCAACTTCATTCCTGGCTGGATCTGGCTGGGCCTGAAAACCTTTGTGGTGGTGACCATGTTCCTGTGGGTCCGAGCCACCTTCCCGCGCTTCCGCTATGACCAGATCATGCGCCTGGGCTGGAAGATCTTCATTCCGGTCACCCTGGTGTGGCTGGTGGTGGTGGGCCTGTGGATGCAGTCCCCCCTGTCCGTCTGGAAATGATCCGGAGCCCTTCATGACGACGATCACTTCATCTGCACCGTTCTCCTGGCGCGACTTTCTGTCGAGCTTCATGCTGACCGAGCTGTTCAAGGGCATGGCCCTGACCGGCAAGTACATGTTCGCGCGCAAGATCACGATTCAATTTCCCGAAGAAAAAACACCGCTGAGTCCGCGCTTTCGTGGCCTGCATGCATTGCGCCGTTACGAAAATGGCGAAGAGCGCTGCATTGCCTGCAAATTGTGTGAGGCCGTGTGTCCCGCGATGGCCATCACCATCGAGTCCACTGTGCGCGACGATGGCAGCCGTCGCACCTCGCGCTATGACATCGACCTGACGAAATGCATCTTCTGTGGTTTCTGCGAAGAAAGCTGTCCTGTCGACTCGATCGTGGAAACCCACATTTTCGAATACCACGGTGAGAAGCGGGGTGACCTGTATTTCACCAAGGAAATGCTGTTGGCGGTCGGTGACCGTTACGAGCCGCAGATTGCTGCCAACAAGGCAGAGGACGCGAAATACCGCTGAAAGCCGCCGAACGCGAAACCACCATGGACATCAAATCAGCTCTTTTCTACGTGTTCTCTGCGGTGCTGCTCTTTGCAGCCCTGCGCGTGATCACGGCACGCAACCCCGTGCACGCCGCCCTGTACCTGGTCCTGGCGTTCTTCCAGGCCTCAGGGGTCTGGATGCTGCTCAAGGCGGAGTTCCTTTCGATCACCCTGGTCCTCGTCTACGTGGGCGCGGTGATGGTGTTGTTCCTGTTCGTCGTGATGATGCTGGACATCAACCTTGACACCATTCGCCAGGGCTTCTGGAAAAACTTCCCGCTTGCTGCCACTTTGGGCGCCGTCGTGGCGCTGGAACTGGCGGCGGTGCTGCTGGGTGGCTTCCGCGTGAGCGAGCCGCCGGCTGTGGCGCAGGTGGCCGGTGCTGCGGTGCAGTTCTCCAACACCAAGGAGCTGGGCATTGCGTTGTACACCCAGTACCTCTACCCGGTGGAGATCGCTGCGGTGATTTTGCTGGTCGCGATTGTTGCAGCCATTGCCCTGACCTTGCGCAAGCGCAAGGACAGCAAGTTCCAGAACCCGTCCGAGCAGGTCCGCGTGAAAGCGCGTGATCGCGTCGAGATCGTCAAGATGGATCCCGTGCGCCCTGCGCCCGCGCCCGTCGCCGCAGAGGAGAAACAAGCATGAGTGTCACGCTCGGCCATTACCTGACCCTGGGCGCAGTGCTGTTCGCGCTGTCAGTCACCGGCATTTTCCTGAACCGCAAAAACCTCATCGTGCTGCTCATGGCCATCGAACTGATGCTGTTGGCGGTCAACATGAACTTCGTGGCGTTTTCGCACTACCTGGGCGACATCCAAGGCCAGGTGTTCGTGTTCTTCATTTTGACGGTCGCTGCCGCTGAGTCGGCCATCGGCCTGGCCATCTTGGTGCTGCTGTTCCGCAACCGCTCCAGCATCAATGTGGACGAACTCAACACACTCAAGGGCTGAGCCATGAGTCAAACACTACAAGCATCCACCCTGTTGGCCGTCCCGCTCGCCCCCTTGGCGGGCGCGGTGCTGGCCGGCGTGTTCGGTACCCGGCTGGGCTGCAACTGGATTGGCCGCAAGCTGAGCCACACCCTGACCATTCTGGGTGTGTTCATCGCCTTCGTGCTGTCCGCGCTGACCCTGCAAAGCGTCATTGTGGACGGCGCGCGCTTCAACGAAACCCTCTACACCTGGATGGTCGTGGGCAAGCTGAAGATGGAAATCGGCTTTCTGGTCGATGGCCTCACGGCCATGATGATGTGCGTCGTGACCTTTGTGTCGCTGATGGTGCACCTGTACACCATCGGTTACATGGAAGAAGACGAAGGCTACAACCGTTTCTTCGGTTACATCTCGTTGTTCACTTTCTCCATGCTGATGCTGGTGATGAGCAACAACATGCTGCAGCTGTTTTTCGGCTGGGAAGCTGTGGGCTTGGTGTCTTACCTGCTGATCGGCTTCTGGTTTAACAAGCCCAGCGCGATCTTCGCCAACATGAAGGCTTTTCTGGTCAACCGCGTGGGCGACTTTGGTTTCATTCTGGGCATTGGCCTGATCGCCGCTTATGGCGGGACGCTGAACTATGCCGAGGCATTCGCGAAAGCCGCTGAGCTGGGACAGCTGACCTTCCCGGGCACGGATTGGATGCTCGTGACGGTCATTTGCATCTGCCTGTTCATCGGGGCCATGGGCAAGAGTGCCCAGTTCCCGCTGCATGTGTGGCTGCCCGATTCCATGGAAGGCCCGACCCCGATCTCCGCGCTGATCCATGCGGCCACCATGGTGACTGCAGGCATCTTCATGGTGGCCCGGATGTCACCGTTTTATGAACTCAGCGATACGGCCTTGAACTTTGTGCTGGTGATCGGTGCCATCACGGCGCTGTTCATGGGTTTCCTGGGCATCATTCAAAATGACATCAAGCGCGTGGTGGCTTATTCCACGTTGTCCCAGCTGGGCTACATGACGGTGGCCCTGGGGGCTTCAGCTTACTCGGTGGCCGTCTTCCACCTGATGACGCACGCCTTCTTCAAGGCCTTGCTGTTCCTCGGTGCGGGCTCGGTCATTATGGGCATGCACCACAACCAGGACATCCGCTGGATGGGGGGCGTTCGCAAGTACATGCCCATCACCTGGATCACCTCGTTGCTGGGTTCACTGGCCTTGATCGGCACGCCGTTCTTCTCCGGTTTCTATTCGAAGGACAGCATCATTGAAGCTGTTGCCGAAAGCCATCTGCCGGGTGCTGGTTTCGCCTATTTCGCGGTGATCGCTGGCGTGTTCGTGACCGCCTTCTATTCGTTCCGCATGTATTTCCTGGTGTTCCATGGCAAAGAGCGCTATGACCAGAATCCAGATGCGCACCATGATGACCACGGTCACGACGACCATGGCCATCATGACCATCACAGCCCGCATGAGTCCCCCTGGGTGGTGACGGTGCCGCTGGTGCTGCTGGCCATTCCTTCGGTGGTGATTGGTTACATGACCATCGACCCGATGCTGTTTGGCGCCTTCTTCAAGGACGCCATCTTTGTGGATGCCGAGCGCCATCATGTGATGAAAGAGCTCGGCGAGGCCTTCCACGGCCCAGTGGCCATGGCCATGCATGCCTTCTCCACCTTGCCGTTCTGGCTGGCGTTTGCAGGCGTGGTGGTGTCCTACTACATGTACATGATCAATCCGGCGCTGCCTGCGGCGATCAAGCGCGCGTTCCAGCCCATCCATACCCTGCTTGAAAACAAGTACTACATGGACTGGATCAACGAAAACATTCTGGCCCGCGCTGCGCGTGGCCTCGGTGTGGGCCTGTGGAAAGGCGGCGATCAGGCCATCATCGATGGTGGCGTGGTCAACGGTTCCTGGAAACTGGTGGGCTGGGTGGCGGGTATCGCTCGTCACTTCCAGTCGGGCTACCTCTACCACTATGCCTTGGTGATGATCCTGGGCGTGTTCCTGCTGATGACCTGGTTCGTCTGGCTGAATCCTTGAACAGGGCTGACCGCAAGATCACCCGACACTGAACAGAGAGAAAACAAATGGGATTGTTAAGCCTTGCCATCTGGACACCGATCATTTTCGGTGCCGTGCTGCTGGCCTTGGGGCGTGACGAGCATGCGAAAGCCGTGCGTTGGCTGGCCTTGATCGGCTCGCTCGTCAGCTTCCTGGTCACCCTGCCGTTGTACAGCCGTTTCGACAACGCCAGCGCTGCCTTGCAGTTTGTGGAAAAAACCGAGTGGATTGAACGCTTCAATGTGTTCTACCACCTGGGTGTTGACGGTCTGTCGCTGTGGTTCGTTCTGCTGACGGCCTTCATCACCGTGATCGTCGTGATCGCGGGTTGGGAGGTCATCACCGAGCGTGTGAACCAGTACATGGGCGCCTTCCTGATCCTGAGCGGCCTGATGATCGGCGTGTTCACTGCGGCTGATGCGATGCTCTTCTATGTGTTTTTCGAAGCCACGCTGATCCCGATGTACCTGATCATTGGTATCTGGGGCGGGCCGAACAAGATTTACGCGGCCTTCAAATTCTTTCTCTACACCTTGCTCGGCTCTTTGCTGATGCTGGTGGCCCTGATTTACCTGTACGTCGAGTCTGCCGGCAGTTTTGACCTGGCCACCTGGCACAAGCTCCCCCTGCCAGGCACTGTGCAGACCCTGTTGTTCTTTGCGTTCTTTGCGGCTTTCGCTGTGAAGGTGCCAATGTGGCCCGTCCATACCTGGTTGCCCGATGTGCACGTGGAAGCGCCCACAGGCGGCTCGGCCGTGCTGGCCGCCATTATGCTCAAGCTCGGTGCTTACGGTTTCCTGCGTTTCTCCATGCCCATCGCACCCGATGCGGCGCGTGAGTGGGCCTGGCTGATGATTGCCCTGTCGCTTATCGCCGTGATTTACGTCGGTCTGGTCGCCCTGGTGCAGCAAGACATGAAAAAGCTGGTGGCTTACTCTTCTGTGGCGCACATGGGTTTTGTCACGCTGGGTTTCTTCATCTTCAATGACCTCGGCGTGGCCGGTGGCCTGGTGCAGATGATTGCGCACGGCTTTGTGTCTGGCGCGATGTTCCTGTGCATTGGCGTGCTTTACGACCGCGTGCACTCGCGTGAAATCGCCAGCTATGGCGGCGTCGTCAACACCATGCCCAAGTTTGCGGCTTTTGCCTTGCTGTTTGCCATGGCCAACTGTGGCTTGCCAGGCACCGCAGGCTTTGTCGGCGAGTGGATGGTGATCCTGGGTGCCATTCAGGCCAATTTCTGGTTGGGTGCCGCTGCGGCATCGGCCCTGATTTTTGGTGCGGCCTACACCCTGTGGATGGTCAAGCGCGTTTACTTGGGGCCTGTGGCCAACGACCATGTGCGTGAGCTTGAAGACATCAACGGCCGTGAGTTTGTGATGCTGGCCTTGTTGGCGCTGGCCGTGCTGGCCATGGGCATCGACCCCAAGCCGTTTACCGATGTGATGGATGCCTCGGTGGCTGAACTGCTGAACCACGTGGCTCAGTCCAAGCTGCCCAAATAAGAGGGATAAGAAGATGATTGACAACCTGAGCTGGGTGACGGCCTACCCTGAAATGTTGCTGCTGGTGATGGCCTGCGTGATTGCGCTGGTTGACCTGGGGGTGAAGACGCCTACCCGTGGTGTGACCTATGCGCTGTCTCTGCTGACCCTGGCGGCGGTGGCCGTGTTGCAAGGTCTGTATGCGAGTACCGGTGCAACGGTGTACAGCTTTGGCAACATGGTGGTCTCCGATCCCATGGGCAATTGGCTCAAGTGTTTTGCGGCGATTGCGATGATGGCCACCCTGGTTTATGGGCGTCCTTACGCCGCAGACCGCGAGATGCTGCGTGGGGGAGAGTTGTTCACCCTGAGCCTGTTCTCGTTGCTCGGCATGTTTGTCATGATTTCTGGCAACAACTTCCTGGTTCTGTACCTCGGCCTCGAATTGTTGACCTTGTCCAGCTACGCGCTGGTGGCGCTGCGCCGTGACAACGGTGTGGCCACCGAGGCTGCGATGAAGTATTTTGTGCTTGGCGCCATGGCCAGCGGCTTCTTGCTGTATGGCTTGTCCATGCTTTATGGTGCTACCGGCTCTCTGGACATCAACACCGTCTTCAAGGTGGTGGCTTCGGGTCAGGTCAAGCATCAGGTGCTGGTGCTGGGCCTGGTGTTCGTGGTCTGCGGCCTGGCATTCAAGCTGGGGGTGGTGCCTTTCCACATGTGGATCCCTGATGTGTACCAGGGTGCACCCACCGCGGTGACGCTGATGATTGGTGGTGCGCCCAAGCTGGCGGCCTTTGCGATGACCATGCGCCTGCTGGTCGATGGCTTGCTGCCCCTGGCCATCGATTGGCAGCAAATGCTGATGGTGTTGTCGGTGGCTTCGCTGCTGGTCGGTAACCTGGCGGCCATTGCGCAGACCAACCTCAAGCGCATGCTGGCTTTTTCGACCATCTCTCAAATGGGCTTTGTGCTGATCGGTCTGCTCAGCGGTGTCGTCAATGGCAACACGGCATCGGCCGCCAATGCCTACAGCTCGGCCATGTTCTATGTGGTCACTTATGTACTGACCACCCTGGCCAGCTTCGGCGTGATTCTGCTGCTGGCCCGCGAAGGCTTTGAAAGCGAAGAGATTTCTGACCTGGCCGGTTTGAATCAGCGCAGCCCGCTGTACGCTGGTGTGATGGCGGTGTGCCTGTTCTCCCTGGCGGGTGTGCCTCCGCTGGTGGGTTTCTACGCCAAGCTGTCCGTGTTGCAAGCCCTGGTCGCATCGGGTCAGACGGGTGCCCTGGCCCTGGCCATTTTTGCGGTGATGATGTCGCTGATCGGCGCCTTCTACTACTTGCGCGTCATCAAGGTCATGTACTTTGACAAGCCCTTGACCGCCACCACGGTCTCTGCAGGCGCAGATGTGCGCGTGGTGCTGTCCATCAATGGTGCTCTGATTCTCATCCTCGGCCTGGTGCCAGGTGGGCTGATGGCGCTGTGTGCCCGGGCCATTGTCCAATCGCTGGGTACCTGATTCACACGCTCATCCTGCATGGATGACAAGGCCCTGATCGAGCAACGCCTGCACGGCGTCGAGCTGGTTCAGGGCCATTTTCTTCATGCGTTCCGGGACACGGTGCGCTTGCCCAATGGGCGGGAAGCCACCCGCGAATACGTGGTCCATCCGGGTGCCGTGATGGTGATTCCCATGCTTGACGATGGCCGCGTGGTGCTGGAGCGACAGTACCGCTATCCGGTGCAGCAGGTGATGGTCGAGTTTCCCGCGGGCAAGCTCGATCCCGGAGAAGACCCTCTGGCGTGTGCGCGCCGCGAATTGCTGGAAGAAACCGGTTACACCGCCCGTGAATGGGCGCGCGCGGGCGTGTTGCATCCGGTGATCAGTTACTCCACCGAATTCATCGAAATCTGGTTTGCGCGCGGCCTGCAAGCCGGGGCGCGGCAGTTGGACGAAGAGGAGTTTCTCGATGTCTTTACTGCGACACCGGCAGAGTTGCTGACCTGGTGTCGGGATGGGCAGGTCACGGATGCCAAGACCTTGAGCGGCGCCTTGTGGTTGCAGAACTTCCTGGCGGGCGACTGGCCTTTGTCCTGGTCGTGAAGCGCTTGGGGTCTGAGCTGCGTCATAATTCCAGCCATGAAAGTTCTGGATCTGCAATGCGCTCACGCACATGCGTTTGAAGGCTGGTTTGCCTCGGAAGACGACTTCCAGGGGCAGCTCGCGCGTGGCTTGGTGGAGTGCCCCTTCTGCGGGGAGCGCGATATCCGCAAAAAGCTCAGCGCACCTCGTCTGAACCTGGCCACGACCCGCGGCGACAAACAGCCTGCAGAGATGGCCCCGGTGGCATCAGCCTCGCCAGCCACCTTGCCTGCTTCGCAGGATGTGGCCACACTCGCACCGCAACAATTGCAGGCGGCATGGTTGCAAATGGTGCAGCATGTGATGGCCCATACCGAGGACGTGGGTGACAAATTTGCTGACGAGGCACGCAAGATCCACTATGGTGAAGCGCAGGAACGCAACATCCGCGGTCAGGCCAGTCCCGAGGAAACCGAGGCCCTTCAGGAAGAGGGCATCGCCGTGATGCCACTGCCCATGCCCGCCGCTCTCAAAGGGCCCGTTCAGTAAAACCTATTTGGCCCAGGAGTCTTTGAGGCCTGTGGCTTTGTTGAACACCGGTTTGCCGGGCGCATGATCGATGCGGTCTGACACGAAGTAGCCGTGGCGCTCGAATTGAAAGCGCGTGTCGGCGCTGCAGACAGCCAGTGACGGCTCCACGTAGGCTGTGACCACGCGCAGACTCTCAGGGTTGAGGCAGGCCAGGAAGTCCTTGCCGCCAGCGTCCGGTTGCGGATCACTGAACAAACGGTCGTACAGACGCACCTCCGCCGCCACGCCATCGTCAGCGCCGACCCAGGTGATGACGCCCTTGACTTTCACACTGTCAGCACCGGGCGTGCCACTCTTGGTGTCCGGGATCAACCGGGCCAGCACGGCGGTGACTTGTCCTTGTGCATCTTTCTCGGCACCGGTGCATTCGATCACATGGCCATATTTGAGCCGTACCTTGTTGCCAGGAAACAGACGGAAGAAACCTTTTGGGGGCGTTTCCTCGAAATCCGTACGCTCGATCCAGAGCTCACGGCCCATCTTGAAGCTGCGTTGGCCGCGCTCGGGGTGGTGAGGGTGCACCGGCGCGCTGCAGGTGTCGGTGACGCCTGCGCCCATCACATCGTCCCAGTTGGTCAGCACCAGTTTGAGTGGCTCCAGCGCCGCCATCGCGCGCGCTGCCTGGGCATCGAGGTCCTCGCGCAGGCAGCCGTCCAGCGTGCTGTAGTCGATCCAGCTGTCGCTTTTGGTGACGCCGATGCGTTCGGCAAACAACTGCAGGCTGGCCGGGGTGTAGCCGCGACGGCGCAAGCCCACAATGGTGGGCATGCGTGGATCATCCCAGCCGCTGACCCGCTTCTCGTTCACCAGTTGCGCCAGCTTGCGTTTGCTGGTGACGACATAGGTCAGATTCAGGCGCGCAAATTCATATTGCCTTGGCGGCGGTGCCTGCAGCAACCCCGCTTCGGTGAGGCGCTCCAGCAGCCAGTCGTAGAAGGGCCGCTGATCCTCGAACTCCACGGTGCAGATGCTGTGCGTGATTTGTTCCAGCGCATCCTCGATCGGATGGGCAAAGGTGTACATCGGGTAGATGCACCAGCGGTCGCCTGTGTGGTGGTGGGTGGCACGCCGGATGCGGTAGATGGCGGGGTCGCGCAAATTGATGTTCGGCGATGCCATGTCAATTTTGGCGCGCAGCACGGCCGCGCCATCGGCCAGCTGACCATCGCGCATTTCGCGAAAACGCGCCAGATTCTCAGCCGGTGTGCGGGTGCGAAACGGACTGTCCTTGCCCGGTGTGGAGAAGTCGCCGCGGTTGGCGCGCATGTCTTCGGCCGATTGCTCATCCACATAGGCCTGACCACGCTCGATCAGCGCTTCAGCGGCACGGTACATGAAGTCGAAATAATCGCTGGCCTGGTACAAATGGGTGGTGGTCTGTCCGTTGTAATGACTGTCCCAGTTGAAGCCCAGCCATTGCACCGCATCCAGGATGGCATTGACGTATTCGGTGTCTTCCTTTTCCGGGTTGGTGTCGTCAAAGCGCATGTGACACACACCGCCGTAGTCACGGGCCAGGCCAAAGTTGATGCAAATGCTCTTGGCATGACCTACGTGCAGGTAGCCATTGGGTTCGGGCGGAAAACGGGTGCGAATCTTGGCTGGGTCGGGTTCGCCCTGCGCATGGTGCTGCGCATCGCCTGGCGAGCCGCCCCAGCGGCGCGCGGCATAGCGGTTGTGGGTCAGATCGCTTTCGATGATCTGGCGCAAAAAATTGCTGGGTTTGAGCGCTTCTGCAGCGTTGGCTGCCAGCTGGGAAGATGCGGGGGACGAACTCATGCAGCCATTTTAGGGCGTCCCACCCGACGCGCAGGCGACACGGGCGATAATTGTCTTTTTGAATCTGCGGAGCAGGTGTGGATTTCATTGTGTTGCTGAAGGCGGCCCTGATGGGCGTGGTCGAGGGATTGACCGAGTTTTTGCCGATCTCCTCGACCGGACACCTGATCCTGGCGGGATCCTTGCTGGGCTTTGAAGACGAAAAGGCCAAGGTGTTTGACATTGCCATACAGACCGGTGCCATTCTGGCGGTGGTCATCGTTTACTGGCACAAGATTGCGAGCACGGTGGTGGCCTTGCCCACCCAGCGCATGGCACGGCGTTTCGCACTGAATGTTCTGATTGCCTTTGTGCCCGCCGTGGTGCTGGGCCTGCTGTTTGGCAAATTCATCAAGGCCCATCTGTTCACGCCCACGGTGGTGGCCAGCACCTTCATCCTGGGAGGTTTCATCATTTTGTGGGTGGAAGGCTGGGGCAGTCGGCGCAAGCCCGATACGCACCCCAACGACCATGCCCGCATCCAGAACGTTGAGTCCATGACATCCAAGGATGCCCTCAAGGTGGGCCTGGTTCAGTGCCTGGCCATGGTCCCTGGCACCAGTCGCAGCGGGGCCACCATCATTGGCGGCATGCTGCTTGGCCTGAGTCGCAAGGCCGCGACAGACTTTTCCTTTTACCTGGCGATTCCGACCCTCATCGGTGCAGGCGCATACAGCCTGTACAAGGAACGTGCCTTGCTCAGTCTTTCCGATCTGCCTTTGTTCCTGGTGGGCTTGCTGTTCTCGTTCCTGAGCGCCTGGGTGTGCGTGCGCTGGCTGCTGCGTTATATCGCCACCCACAGCTTCGTGCCGTTCGCCTGGTACCGCATTGCCTTTGGCGGCATGGTTTTGCTCACATCCTGGGGCGGCTGGATCACCTGGTCGGCTTGAGACTGGCGAGGTTGAGCACGGTGGTCTCAATGGCCGCTGCCGTCACGATGGGCTTTTCCATGGGCACCAGGTGACCGCCGTCGAGCATCAGCACGCGGCCCTGGGTGATTTTCTCTGTCAAGGCCATGCCTGCCTGCTTCATTTCGCGTGAATAGCGCCCACCGATGAACGCCACAGGGCAGGCCAGCGGGTGTTTTCGGAACAAACGGTCGAGGTGATCCGGCAGGGTGTTGTAGATGCGGGTTTCAATGTCCCGCTGGAAGCTCAGGACGCGGCGCGTGCCGCGCGCGGTAGGCGCATCGTGCGTACCGTAGCGGATGTAATCGGCCAGCACTTCGGGATCCCAGCGCGCAAAGGCTTTCTTGCTTTGAAAATGGCGCAGGGCCGCAGCCGCATCGTCCCAGCTTTGCACACGCTTGCGGCTGATGGCGCCGGGGGAGATGCTGCCGATGAGGGCTGTGCGTTTGCTCACTCCCAGCAGGCTGGCGCGCCAGCCCCCCAGCATTGGCGAGTCGATCAGCACCACGCCTTGTGCCAGTTGTGGCTGCAGTGCCGCAGCCATTAGGCTCAGAAAGCCACCCAGCGAATGGCCCACCCAGTACACCGGACCGCGGTGACTTTGAATATGCGGCTGGGCAAAATCCAGCAGTTGCTGCACCAGGTGAGGCCAGTTGTCGGTGACCGGGTAATTCGGGTCGTGTCCGAGTTGTGGAATGGCCTGGACTTGCAGGCCACGACGTCCCAACTCTCGGAACAACTTGGTGTAGGTGCCCGCCGGAAAGCTGTTGGCATGCGAAAAAATCAGCAATGGGGCGTCAACGGCATTCACGGGGTCAAATCAGCTTGTCTTCGGGGGTGCGGATTTTCTTCAGGGCGCGCGATGCTGCTTCAGGCGTGACGATGGGCACCGCCGTCGCCTCACCTTGCCACATCGGATCTTCCAGTTCGTCAAACACCTGGTGCAATTTTTCGCCCCAGGTCGTGCGCAGCATCTTGAAGTAGGCGTTGTTATCGTCAATGCACAGCACCTGGTCGCTTTGCAACTGATCGGCCTGATAGACCACCATGTCCAGCGGCAAGCCTACAGACAGATTCGATTTGAGTGTGGAGTCCATCGACACCAGGGCGCATTTGGCCGCCTCGTTGAGAGGCGTGTCCGGTGTGAGTACACGGTCCAGAACGGGTTTGCCATATTTGGATTCGCCCACCTGAAAGTAAGGTGTTTCGGGCGTGGCTTCAATGAAATTGCCAGCCGAATAAACCTGAAACAGGCGCATGCCTTCGCCTCGGATCTGGCCGCCAAAGATCAGCGAGACATTGAAGTCAACGCCTGCGGCTTTGAGAGACGCTGCATCGCGCTCATACACATGACGCACTGCCGAGCCCAAGACGCGCGCAGCATCGAACATGCTTGGCGCATTCCAGATCGTGATGGGGTCGCACTCGGGGGTGTCCTTGAGTTGTTCCACCTGCAGAATTTCACGCACGGATTGCGAGATGCTCAAATTGCCTGCCGACAACAACACCATGAAACGATCACCTGGTTTTTCATAGACGATCATTTTGCGGAATGTGCTGATCTGGTCCAGGCCAGCATTGGTGCGCGAATCCGATAAAAACACCAGGCCTGCTTTGAGTTTGATGCCTACACAGTACGTCATAACAATTTCTTCAGGGAATAAAGCGCGTCCAGCGCCTCGCGAGGACTGAGCGCGTCGGGATCAATTTGTGACAGCCTGGCCTCCAGCGGTGTGGGGCCCGCATGCAAGGTTTCGGGCGGTGGTGCGAACAAGTCAACCTGCGCGCGCGATGCATCGGCGCTGGCCTCCAGTGCGCTCAGTGCATGGCGTGCATGGTTCAGCACGGGCGTGGGCATGCCCGCCAGGCGAGCCACCTGGATGCCGTAACTTCGGCTGGCCGGGCCGGGTTGGATTTCATGCAGGAACACGATGTCACTGCCGCCTTCGGTGGCGCTGACATGCACATTGAGCGCGGCGCGATGACTGGCAGGAAACTCGGTCAGTTCGAAGTAGTGAGTGGCAAACAGCGTGAAAGCCTGTGTTTTGTCATGCAGGTGCGTGGCAATTCCACTGGCCAGGGCCAGACCGTCAAAGGTTGACGTGCCGCGACCGATTTCATCCATCAGCACCAGGCTGTGCGGTGTGGCAGCGTGCAGGATCTGCGCCGCCTCTGTCATCTCCAGCATGAAGGTGGACTGGGCGTTGGCCAGGTCATCGGCCGCGCCAATGCGCGTGTGAATGGCATCAATGGGCCCGAGACGGCAGGCTTGCGCGGGCACGTGGCTACCGATCGAGGCCAGCAGCACAATCAAGGCCACCTGGCGCATGTAGGTCGACTTGCCGCCCATGTTCGGTCCGGTGATCACCTGCATGCGCTGGGCAGGTCCCAGTTGGGTGTCATTGGCGATGAAGTTGCCACCACTCATCTCGGCCAGTCGGGCTTCCACCACCGGATGACGCCCCGCTTGAATTTCAATGCAAGGCGTTTTGACAAAATGCGGCGCACACCAGTTCAGGGTGAGCGAACGCTCGGCGAGAGCGCACAGCGCATCCAGTGAAGCCAGCGCGCGCGCCAGGCGGCCCAGCGGCGCCACAAAGGCCTGCAAGCTGTCCAGCAATTGTTCGTAAAGCCATTTCTCACGCGCCAATCCGCGCTCTTGGGCGGACAGGGCTTTGTCTTCAAAGGCCTTGAGCTCCGGCGTGATGAAACGCTCGGCGTTCTTCAAGGTCTGGCGACGACGGTAGTCTTCGGGCACACGGTCCAGCTGACCCTGGGTCACTTCGATGTAAAAACCGTGCACCTTGTTGTACTGCACACGCAAATTGGCAATCCCTGTGCGTGCGCGTTCGCGCATTTCCAGGTCCAACAGAAAATCATCGCAGTTGTTTTGAATGGCGCGCAGCTCATCCAGTTCAGTGTCAAAGCCATGGCCGATGACGCCGCCATCGCGCACCAGTGCCGCAGGTTCAGGCAACAGCGCACGGCCCAGCAAGTCGGCGCATTCTGGCGGGGCTTGCAGGTCCAGTGCCAGTGTATCCAGCCAGGAGCTTTCAGGCACCAGGGCTTGCACCTGCAAGGACTTGATGAGCGACTGGCACAAAGCCACCAGCTCGCGCGGACGGGCTTGCCGCAAGGCAATGCGTGCGCTGATGCGTTGCACATCGCCCATGCCTTTCAAAGCTTCGCGCAGGTTGCGCCACGCGCCATGACCTTGTACGCCCTGCAAGGCCGCAATGGCTTCGAGCCGCTGTACGGCTTCGCTGCGGTCACGTTGCGGCTCCAGCAGCCACTGCTTGAGCGTGCGGCTGCCCATGCCTGTCATGCAGGTGTCGAGCAGGGAGAAGAGGGTGGGACTGTCCTCCCCCCGCAGGGTTTGCGTCAGCTCCAGATTGCGGCGGGTGGCTGCGGGCAGTTCGATCAACCGATCATCACGCTCGACGCGAAGGCCTTGAACATGGCTCAGCGTGCGACCTTGCGTGTGTTCGGCATAGCCCAGCAAGGCGGCCACTGCAGCATGGGCCTGACTCAGGTCTTGGGCCTGCCAGGCACTCAGACTGGTGGTTTGCAACTGCGCCAGCAGTTTGCGCAACCCCAGCGCGGCGTCGAATTGCCAGGTCGGGCGTTCGGTCAGACTGTGTGGGCCTTGCAGACAGGCGCGCAAATCGGCGGGCAGCTCGGCGCTGAAGAGGACTTCACTGGGCGCAATGCGAGCGATCCAATCGGCCAGTTCGTCCGAGGCACATTCGGCCAGGTGCAACTCGCCCTGGGTGAGGCTCAGCCAGGCCAGGCCACAACCACCCACGCGCGCGGCGCGGCTGCTGGCATGCACGGCCAACAGAAAGGACTCGCTCTTGTCGGTCAGCAATTCGCTGTCGGTGAGGGTGCCGGGTGTGACCACCCGCACCACCTTGCGCTCCACCGGCCCTTTGCCGCTGACTTCACCCACCTGTTCGCAAATGGCAACCGATTCGCCATGGCGGATCAGGCGTGCGAGGTAATTCTCAACCGAATGAAACGGCACACCCGCCATCACCACCGGCTGGCCGGCCGACTGGCCGCGCTGGGTCAAGGTGATGTCAAGCAGGCGTGCCGCTTTTTCAGCATCGCCGAAAAACAGCTCATAGAAATCCCCCATGCGATAGAACACCAGCGTGCTGGGGAACTCGGCCTTGATGGCCAGGTACTGGGCCATCATCGGGGTGTGCTGAGAAAGGTCTGCGGTGGCCATGCGGGGACAACGCCTGCGCGGAAGTAACAGTCAAAGAATCGGTTCAGAGCGGCGCGGTCTGGTCCGCACTGGCGGGGGCCTGCAATTCGGCCACAGCTTGCGCCACAGCAGCCTTGTCCTGGACGCCGGCGAACTTGGAGTACTTTTGCAGCACGGCCACCATCTGCGCATAGATGCGCGGGTTGCCCGCCAGGCATTCGCGGTGCTGCAGGAAATCGGCCTCGCCCGTGAAGTTGCCCACCAGGCCACCGGCCTCAGTGATCAGCAGGGCACCGGCCGCCATGTCCCAGGGCTGAAGCCCCAGCTCGAAGAAGCCATCACTGAAACCGGCGGCGACATACGCCAGGTCCAGCGCTGCCGCACCCGGGCGACGCAGGCCTGCGGTGCGTTGCATCATGTCGCCCATGAGGCGCAGGTAGGTGTTGAAGTCGTCTTCGGGACGGAACGGAAAGCCAGTGGACAGCAGGCACTCCTGCAGGCGGGTGCGTTTGCCCACACGGATGCGCCGTTCGTTCAGGTATGCCCCGCGACCCCGGGTGGCCGTGAACAGATCGTTGCGGGTGGGGTCGTAAACCACCGCCTGCTCCAGGCGGCCTTTGACCTGCAGCGCAATGCTGACGCAGTACACCGGAAAACCATGGATAAAGTTGGTCGTGCCGTCCAGTGGATCGATGATCCAGACCGCTTCGGCATGGGGGTTGCCGCGGGTGCTGCCCGACTCTTCTGCCAGGATGCCGTGATCCGGATAAGCCGTCAGCAAGGTTTCGATGATGGCGTTTTCGCTGGCCTGATCCACTTCAGTGACAAAGTCGTTGGACTGCTTTTGCGAAACGCGTACCGACTCCACGTCCAGCGCGGCGCGGTTGATGATGGCGCCAGCGGCGCGGGCGGCCTTGATGGCCACGTTGAGCATGGGGTGGAGTGTGGACGACATGGATTGTGGGCCAGACCGGCGCGGATGGGCGCCTGCCATGGCGGTAAGAGCAACATGGGAAACCGTCCGACGATGCGGGCGGCGACAATAGGGGCTATTTTACGCCTGTTGCCATGAAGACCCGCTTTATCCTGATCCAGACCAGCCACGCCGGCAATGTCGGCGGCGCTGCCCGCGCCATGAAAGTCATGGGTTTCGACGATCTGGTCCTGGTGGCACCGCGTTGGGAGAATGTCCTGCGCCGCGAAGAGACGATCCAGCGTGCCAGCGGTGCCCTGGACGTGCTTCACAAGGCCCGCATCGTGGCCACGCTGGACGAAGCGCTGGACGGGTTGACTCACTTGTGTGCCACGGCCATGACGCCACGCGATTTTGGCCCGCCCACCTCCACACCACGACCGCATTTGGCGGCCTTGGCCTCGCAGCAGCCCGGACCCGGGGGCGTGGGCTTTCTGTTTGGTTCCGAGCGTTTTGGCATGCGCAACGAGGACGTTTACCGCTGCCATGTGGCCTTGAGCATCCCGACAGACCCGCAATTCGGATCGTTGAACCTGGCCAGTGCCGTGCAGGTGCTGGCCTACGAGTGGCGCCTGGCGCTGGGTGGCTTTGCGGTGCAGCCTGCGACCCCTGAGCCCCAGTGGGCCGATGCCCAGCAAGTGGCGGGGCTGCTGGGGCACTGGGAAGCTTCCTTGACCGAGATCGGTTTTCTGGACCCGGCGGCACCCAAAAAGCTGATGCCACGCTTGCAGCAGCTGTTCAATCGCGCGCAGCTGACGCAGGAGGAAATCCACATTCTGCGCGGTGTTGCCAAGCAGATGAGCGTGACGGCGCGCCAAAAGGGCTAGACTCCCTCCATGTTTGCCCGTTTGCGATCCGATATTCAGTGCATTCTGGACCGGGACCCGGCCGCCCGCAGCCGCTGGGAGGTGTTGACCTGTTACCCCGGCCTGCACGCCATTTTGATGCACCGCATGGCCCATGCCTGTTGGCAAATGGGCCTGAAGTGGCTGGGGCGTTTCATCTCGCATTTGTCGCGCTGGTTCACAGGCATCGAAATTCACCCCGGTGCCAAGATCGGCGACCGCGTGTTCTTCGACCATGCCATGGGTGTGGTGGTGGGGGAGACCGCAGAAATCGGCGATGGCTGCACGATTTACCAGGGGGTCACGCTGGGCGGCACGTCCTTGTACAAGGGCACCAAGCGCCATCCGACCCTGGGCCGTGATGTGGTGGTCAGCGCGGGCGCCAAGGTGTTGGGTGGATTTGAAGTGGGCGATGGTGCCAAGATTGGCAGCAATGCCGTTGTCATCAAGCCTGTGCCTGCCGGTGCCACCGCTGTGGGGATTCCGGCGCGCATCATTCCTGCCAAGGACGGCGAAAGCGCGGATGTGGCCGCTGGCCGTCCCAAGTTCAATGCCTATGGCATCACCCAGGACGACGATCCCCTGAGTCAGGCAATGCGCGGCCTGATCGACCAGGCCGCGTCCCAGGAGCACCAGATCGCCCTGCTGTGGAAGGCGCTGGAAAGCCTGTCGCAGCAAGGCGCCGATTGCGTGCCGCAAGATGCCGCCAAGCAAGAACATTTTGAAGCCGACAAGCTGAACCAGTTGGTCGGCAAATAAGCGCGATCACATCACCGCGAGCGCAGCGCGGTCTTGGGTCGGAAGGCCTTGCAGAAATCGTCGCGCGTTTCCAGATAGGGGCCGCCGATCAGATCGATGCAGTAGGGCACGGCGGCAAAGATGCCGTCCACCACCTGCTGCCCCTCGGCATTGCGCAAGCCACCCAGGGTTTCCTGAATCGACTTGGGCTGCCCCGGCAGATTGATGATCAGGCTCTGCCTCCGAATCACCGCCACCTGGCGCGAGAGGATGGCGGTAGGCACAAAGCGCAGGCTGATCTGGCGCATTTGTTCGCCAAAGCCGGGCATCTCCTTGTCGGCCACGGCCAGCGTGGCTTCGGGGGTCACATCCCGCAATGCCGGGCCGGTGCCGCCGGTGGTGAGGATCAAGGCGCAGCCCAGTTCGGCCAGCTCGATCAGGTTCTGGCTGATCAGCACTTGTTCATCCGGAATCAGGCGCGCTTCGTAGCTGATGGGGTTCAGCAAGGCCCGGCCCAGCCAGTCACGCAAGGCAGGCAGGCCTTTGTCTTCGTAGGTGCCACTGGAGGCTCTGTCGCTGACGGAGACAATGCCGACTTTGACCGGATCACAGCGCTGGTCAGGGCTGGGCAGGGGGGTGTCACTCATGGTCGCCCTCGGCTTCTTGAAGGGTTTGCTTTACCAGCTGGAAAATTTCACGGAAGGCACGGCCCTGGCGCGGCGCCAGGCCTTGCGAGACAGTGGTCTTGTCTGCAGTGTTGTCTTTGCGCGCCTGGCGCACCAGCGCGCGCAATTGCTGGCTGTCGGTGTCGGGGTGAGCCGCCATCCATTCGGCCACGGCATCGTCGCTTTGCAACAGGCGATCCCGCCACTGTTCGGCTTGATGCAATGCCAGGGTTTCCTTGGCGCTGCCACTGTGCTGGGCGCGCAAGGCCTCGCGAATGGCTTCGATGTCCTCGTCGTCGAGTTTGCGCATCAGCTTGCCAATGAATTGCATCTGCCGGCGACGGCCTTCAAAGTTGGTGATGCGTTTGGCCTCGGCCACGGCTTCCAGCAATTTGTCGTTCAGATGCTCTTGGGTCAGCAGTCGCTGGGTCAGGTCCGAGCGCAGTGTCAGCAAGTCTTCGCCAAGTTGTTGGCGCTCGTCGCTGTCACGTTTGAGGTCGGTTTTGCTGGCCGTGTCCGTGCCTTTGAGCTCACGCTTGTAGGCCAGGTCGAGCTCGCTGCCTTCGGCCACGAACACGCCTCGAACGAAATAGCCTTTTTTGGGTTTTCTAGACATCTTGGGGTGAATCTCAGAGCGGTCAACCCGCTCACAGGGTGGCAAGTATCATAGCCGGCACATGAAAAACGCCAAACACTCTCCCGTTCCAAGCACTGAAGCACCTTTGCAGGGCTTCAGCTACAGCCGGCCCTTTTTCGAAGAATTGGTCGATGTGTCGCTGGCTCACGCCAAAAAACTCGGTGCCACCGATGCCGGTGCCGAAGCCTCCGAGGGCTGCGGATTGAGCGTGTCGGTACGCAAGGGCGCCCTGGAAACTGTGGAGCGCAACCGTGACAAATCCCTCGGTGTGACGGTCTACATCGGCCATCGCCGCGGCAACGCCAGCACCTCGGATTTTTCCCGCGCCGCCATTGAACGTACTGTCCAGGCGGCGTACGACATCGCCCGTTTCACTGCGGAAGATCCGGCTGCCGGCTTGCCCGATGCGCAGGACATTGCGCAGCATCACCCTGAGCTGGACCTGTTCCACCCTTGGGCATTGCAGAGCGAGGAGGCGGCTAAGTTGGCCTTGCGCTGCGAGGCTGCGGCCTTGAAAACAGATCGGCGCATCACCAACAGCGAAGGGGCGGCGGTCTCGGCACAGCAAAGCCATTTTTTCAGTGCCCACACCCGTGGCTTTCGCGGTGGCTACGCCAGCTCGCGCCACAGCCTGTCGGTGGCTCCCATCGCGGGCAAAGGCGATGACATGCAGCGCGACGCCTGGTATAGCTCGATGCGCTCCCATGAAGAATTGGCCTCCCCAGAGGCCGTGGGCCGGTACGCTGCCGAACGTGCGCTGAGCCGGTTGCAGGCGCGCAAGATCACCACCCGCGAATGCCCGGTGCTCTTTGAGTCCACCCTGGCGGCGGGCTTGCTCGGACATTTTGTGCAAGCTGTCAGTGGCGGCTCGCTCTATCGCAAAAGCAGTTTTCTGCTGGATTCGCTGGGCAAATCAGTGTTTCCGCGCCACATCGATGTACTGGAAGATCCGTTTGTCCTGCGTGGCAAAGGCAGTTCTCCCTTTGACGAGGAGGGTGTGACCACGCATGCGCGCCAGGTGGTGAAGGCGGGCCGGGTTCAGGGCTATTTCCTGAGCAGCTACTCGGCACGCAAGCTGGGTATGCGTACCACGGGCAATGCGGGCGGCTCACACAATCTGGTGCTGACCTCGCGCGAGACGCAAACCCGGGACGACTTGCGCGCCATGTTGCGAAAGCTGGGCACGGGGCTGTTTGTGACCGAGTTGATGGGGCAGGGCGTGAACTATGTGACGGGGGATTACTCCCGGGGCGCGAGCGGCTACTGGGTGGAAAAAGGCGAAATCGCCTACCCGGTTCAGGAAATCACGATTGCCGGCAGTCTGCCCAAGATGTTCAAAGGCATCGAGGCCGTGGGGGCCGATGCCTACAACTATGGCGCCAAGACCATCGGCTCCGTGCTGATCAACCGTATGAAGATCGCCGGCGCCTGAGTCACGCCGCCCTTGCAAGGCTGCTTAGCTTGCCAGGGCTGCTTTCACGGCGGCGCTCACCAGCCCCATGTCGGCCTTGCCGGCCAATTGCGCCTTGACGACGCCCATGACCTTGCCCATGTCGCCGGGACCGCTGGCACCGACCTGGGCCACGATGGCTTGAACGGCTGCCTGAATTTCCTCGTTGGACAGACGCTGTGGCAAGTAGGCTTCCAGAACCTGGATTTCAGAGGTTTCCTGGTCCGCCAGATCCTGGCGGTTGGCCTGCACATAGGCGGTGACCGAGTCCTTGCGCTGTTTGATCAGCTTGTCGACGATGGCGATCACCGCGGCATCGTCCAGGGTGATGCGTTCGTCGACTTCTTTTTGCTTCATGGCCGCCTGCAACAGGCGGATGGTGCCCAGGCGCGCGCTGTCTTTGGCACGCATGGCTGTTTTCATGTCTTCGGTGATCTGGTCTTTCAGGCTCATCGTGTTCTCCTGCAAAAAAACAATGGCCCGCGCGGGCGTCCCCGGGCGAGCCAATCGGTGTCTGATCGCTGACGAATCAGCCGGGAATCAGTACATCTTCTTGGGCAATTGCATGCTGCGCACGCGCTTGTAATGGCGCTTCACAGCAGCAGCTTTCTTGCGCTTGCGCTCGGCCGTGGGCTTTTCGTAGAACTCACGGGCACGCAGCTCGGTGAGCAGGCCCAATTTTTCGATGGTGCGCTTGAAGCGGCGAAGAGCCACGTCGAAGGGCTCGTTTTCTTTAACGCGAATGGTGGTCATTGACGAACAATTTTCAAAAATGTGCGAGCAGAGGGTGCCTGGGAAGATCGGGCCCGGGCGGCCATGTTCGCGGTTGTCCCCGACTTCAGGTGATCAGGCC
>JACCDW010400237.1_pt1 | contig 44423 bp, 41 predicted proteins | sample 7449781 | NCBI WGS metagenome assembly JACCDW01 (sample SAMN15323449, study PRJNA562643) | freshwater metagenome | isolation source: river surface water | place: USA:Blue River Watershed | collected 2017-08-18
AAACCCAGTGGGACCTCGTGGTGTTTATGATGAGGCCAAACGTTTTCAAGAAGCCATGACCATGGCCTATCACACCTACCACGGCCTTGAGACGCGCATCGTTCGAATCTTTAATACCTATGGCCCTCGCATGCGCCTAAATGATGGACGTGTATTACCTGCTTTCATTGGTCAAGCGTTAAGAGGCGAGGATTTAACGATGTTTGGAGATGGTTCTCAGACACGTTCGTTCTGCTATGTAGATGATCTGTAGAAGGCATTTATCGCCTCTTATTAAGCGATTATGCACAACCTGTGAACATCGGTAATCCAGATGAGATAACTATCAAAGAATTTGGCGAGGAAATCATCAAATTAACGGGTACTTCTCAAAAGCTTATTTCCCTTCCTCTACCCACAGATGACCCTAAGCAACGCAAGCCAGACATTGCGAAGGCACGAAGCATTTTAGGCTGGGAACCCAAGGTTAATAGAGCAGATGGCCTTAAAGTAACACTTAATTATTTCAATTCATTTAAACCTGAAGAGTGGTTAATTGCACCTAAGGTATTTAAATAAAATTTAGAGGAGTCCTCAAAAAAAAATAATGGAATTACAAAAGTCAAAAATTGCAATAATTGGATTGGGTTATGTTGGTTTACCTTTAGCTATTGAATTCGGCAAAAAGTATCACGTAATTGGGTTTGATATTGATGTTAACCGAATTATAGAATTAAATAATGGGGAGGACCGAACTCTTGAGGCAAATTTGGTTGATTTGCAATCGGCAAAAGAGGGTACAAAAATTAATAGTTTGAATTTTTCTTTTGATGCTAGTGACTTAAATGATTGCAATGTGTTTATCGTTACTGTTCCTACCCCAATCGACCAATTCAAGAAGCCCGATTTAACTCCCTTATTGAAGGCAAGTGAAATGTTAGGGAAGATTTTAAAAAGAGGGGATATTGTAATTTATGAATCTACAGTTTATCCCGGTTGCACAGAGGAAGATTGCGTCCCAGTTTTAGAGAAATTTTCTAATTTAAAGTTTAATCTTGATTTTTATTGTGGGTATTCACCTGAAAGAATTAATCCTGGAGATAAAATTAATACTCTTACTAAAATTAAAAAGGTAACATCTGGATCTACACCTGAAGTTGCTGTTAAAGTAGATGATTTATATAAAAGTATCATTAGTGCAGGAACATTTTTAGCAAAGAGTATAAAAGTTGCAGAAGCATCGAAAGCAATAGAAAATGCTCAAAGAGACGTAAATATTTCATTTGTTAATGAACTTTCTCTGATTTTTGATCGAATGGGAATAGATACAAATGATGTTTTGGATGCGGCGGCAACTAAATGGAATTTCTTAAAGTATAAACCTGGACTAGTAGGAGGCCATTGTATTGGAGTAGACCCTTATTATTTAGCTCACAAAGCTGAAAGTTTAGGATATCACCCTCAAGTGATATTATCTGGCAGAAGGGTAAATGATAATATGGGAATGTTTGTGGCGAATAAAGTGGTGAAATTGTTGATTCAAAACGGGAAAATCATAAAAGGCTCAAAAGCATTAGTATTAGGTATAACCTTTAAAGAAAATTGTCCAGATATTCGAAACACAAAGGTAACAGATATCTATAATGAGCTACTTCAATTTGGACTTGATGTAGATGTATATGATCCGCATGCAAATTTGGAAGAGGTGTTTAAAGAATATGGAATAAAACTAGTATCACAATTAAGAACTTACGATGCAATTGTGTTAGCAGTTTCGCACAATGAGTTCTTAGAAATTGATTTTAGTCGAATCTTGAATGATAAGAGCTCAATTATATTTGACATTAAAGCATTTTTGAATAGAGAAATTGTACATGCAAGACTCTAATAATACCGAGAATAGGATACCTTCTGATTCTTTAAATAAAAGATATGTATTCAAAATATTCTCTAAGATACTCACGGCGCCATTATTACTATTTGTACAGGCATTATTACCAAGAGGTCTAGGTCCTGAAATGTATGGTAAATTTATATTTCAGACTAATTTTTTTCAGCAAGTTGTAGCATTTTTTGACTCAGGTACATCACTTGCTTTTTTCACAAGTCTATCAAAAAACTTAGGGGATAAAAGCATAATTAGATTTTATGGTGGTTATTCAATAGTCTCAGCCATTGTCATTTTTTTTGTTACTTCTTTAATTTTTTTGTCTGGTTTAGGAGACAGCATTTTCCCTAACCAGGAAGTTGAATATATATTTTTAGCATTATTATTTTCAGTTGTAACTTGGTGGAGTGAAGTAATCTACAAGATAATTGATGCTTATGGCTTAACGATTGCGGGCGAGAAAATATTTATTTATCAAAAATTTATTTCACTTTTTATTTTATTTGCATTATACTTTTTTGGATTTTTAACCCTTCTCAATGTATTTATTTACAATTTTTTTAGCTTAACAATACTAATAGTATGGTGGACTAGATGTTTGTATTTACAAGGCATTTATATTTTCAATATACCGCCAATTAGTAGTGATGAGGTAAAAGTAAAATCAGTATATTTTTGGAATTATTCAGCGCCATTACTTATTTATAGTTTTTCTGGGGTGATAATTGGATTGTTTGATAATTGGTTATTGATGAAAATTGCAGGACCGATACAGCAAGCTTTTTTTGGTCTTGCATTTAAGTTGTCTGCTATTAGTTTTATGTTTACGGGAGCAATGACCCAACTTATAACAAGAGAATTTTCAATAGCTCATGGTAATAATAATAAAGTTCAATTAGCAGCTTTATTTAGCAGATACATCCCTTTACTTTATTTTATTTCTTCTATTTTTTCTGTATTTTTTATTACCAATGCTGAAGTATTTACTAATATTTTTGGAGGAGATGAATTTAGAAATGGGACGATTCCAGTAGCTATTATGCTTCTATACCCCATTCATCAAACTTATGGGCAATTGAGTGGATCATTATTTTATTCTACTGGTCAAACTAAATTATACAGAAATATTGGTATATCTATGATGCCATTGGGTTTAGTTTTTACTTGGCTAGCATTGAGCCCAAATCATTTGGGAGGATTTGAATTAGGGGCTCTTGGTTTAGCCATAAAAACAGTATTTTTACAATTTATTGCTGTAAATGTTCAGTTATATTTTAATTCCAAATATTTAAAACTCTCATTTTTAAAGTATTTAATACATCAGTTTTTTACACTTATAATTTTATTCAGTATTGCATTTTTATCAAAATGGGCAATCTCACTATTAATAAATTCATTAGTGTTATCTGCTTTCTTAAGTGGTGTGATGTATTTAATTTTTATACTCTTTGTGATATATATTTTTCCTCAAATTATTTCGATGATGAAGCAGCAAAGGGATGAATATATATTAAAAGGGTTACAAATGATTAAAAGTAAAATAGGTTAAGAAAACAAATGTATTATGTTAAATAATAAAACAATTTTGATTACTGGTGGGACAGGTTCATTAGGGAAAGCTTTAACTTCACATATATTAAAGTTTCATTCCAATATAAAGAAACTGATAATACTATCCCGTGATGAACAAAAGCAGTTTCAAATGGCTCAGGAATTTCCTGAATCTAATTTTCCTCAAATTCGTTTTTTCTTAGGCGATGTTAGGGATGAACAGAGGTTAGTTAGAGCATTTCAAGGTGTTGATATAGTCATTCATGCTGCTGCTATGAAGCATGTCCATCTTGCAGAATACAATCCTGATGAATGTATTAAAACAAATATTGGTGGGGCTCAAAATGTGATAAACGCGTCTTTACAAACAAGTGTTTCTAATGTGGTTGCTTTATCTACTGATAAGGCATGTGCTCCGATTAATCTTTATGGAGCTACTAAATTAACATCTGATAAACTATTTGTTGCTGCAAATAATATTAAAGGAGCTAATCCAATCAAATTTTCCGTTGTTCGCTACGGCAATGTAATGGGTTCTAATGGTTCTGTTATTCCATTTTTTATAAATAAGAAAAAGGAAGGTAAATTGCCAATTACAGATACATCAATGACTAGATTTAATATTTCTTTACAAGGAGGAGTTGATATGGTTATGCATGCTATTGAGCATGCTTGGGGAGGAGAAATATTTATTCCCAAAATTCCATCTTATAGAATTACCGATGTTGCAAAAGCCGTTGCTCCAGACTGTCAACAGGAAGTTGTGGGCATTCGCCCAGGTGAAAAGATACATGAAGAAATGATTACCTCTTCCGATTCATTTTATACATATGATTTAGGCAAATACTACACAATTTTACCTTCAGTTCCAAACTTCAAGATTAGTGAGTTTATTTCAAAATTTAGTGCCATCAAAGTACCAAGAGGATTCAACTATGATTCGGGTAGTAATACTGAATGGGAAACTGTTGAAAGTTTAAGAAATTTAATTAAAGAGCATATTGATCCAAATTTTGAATAGATGATTAATTCAATAATTCCGTACGGCAAACATTTTATAACTAATGAGGATATTGATGCGGTTATTGAAGCATTGAAATCAGATTATTTAACTCAGGGTCCTTATATTAAAGAGTTTGAAGACAATTTTGCTAAGTATGTTGGCAGTAAATTCGCAGTGGCTGTATCAAACGGTACAGCTGCATTACATTTATGCACACTGGCATTAGGTGTTAAGAATGGAGATAAGGTAATTACTTCTCCTATTACTTTTGCGGCATCTGCAAATTGTGTTCGATATTGTGATGGAGAAGTAGTTTTTTCAGACATTGATCCATCGACTTATTTGTTAGATATTGAAAAAATTCAAAAATTATTAGAAAATTCACCAAAAGGGACTTATAAAGGTATTATTCCGGTAGATTTCGCAGGCAGAGCTGTTGATTTGGAATCATTGAAAAAAATAGCGGATGAGCATAATCTTTGGATTATTGAAGATGCTTGCCATGCCCCAGGAGGTTTTTTTGTTGATTCTAAAAGCACTAAACAAAAATGTGGGAATGGTAACTTTGCTGATTTAGCAATTTTTTCTTTCCATCCGGTAAAACATATTGCTTGTGGTGAAGGGGGGATGATTACTACAAATAATGAACTACTCTACAATAAATTATTAGAGTTGCGATCACATGGAATTACAAGGAATAATGAGAAGTTTTTAAACTCAATTGAGTTTGCAACAGGAAGTTTTAATGATGGTAACACCTATCCAGGATGGTATATGGAAATGCAAACGTTAGGATTTAATTACAGAATCACAGATTTCCAAGCTTCCTTGGGATTGAGTCAATTGAAACGTGCTGAAGATGGCTTAATAAGACGAAAACAAATTGCTGAGATTTACGATAGATCTTTTTTAGGAGAAAAGTTCATAAAAGGGCAATCTGGAATTGTAAATGGTCATGCCTACCACCTTTACATTATTGAAGTTGAGAATAGATCTAAATTATATAACTATTTGAAAGAAAATAACATTTTCGCACAAGTCCACTATATTCCTTGCCATTTAATGCCATATTACAGACAGCTTGGCTGGAAAGAAACTGACATGCCACATTCTGAAGAATATTACAAGTGTTGTTTAAGTATACCAATTTATCCGTCTTTGAGTGATGAAAATGTTTATTTTGTAGTCGATAAGATCAAAGAATTCTATGCGTAACCTAGCTATTATACCAGCAAGAGGTGGAAGTAAAAGAATTCCTAGGAAAAATATAAAAGAGTTTTTAGGAACACCTATAATTGCCTATTCCATTACTTCTGCTATAAAATCTAATTTATTTGATGAAATAATTGTTTCGACTGATGATTTAGAAATCGCAAATTTGTCAAAATATTATGGGGCAAGTGTTCCTTTTATGAGAGACCCTAAGAATTCAGACGATTTCGCAACAACGTTTGATGTAATTGAAGAAGTCTTTAATAGCTATATGCAATTAGGAAAAGACTTCGATAATGTATGTTGTATTTATCCATGTGCTCCATTCTGTACAGAAAATCAAATTATTGATAGTTTTAATTTGCTTTTAGATAAAAGGTATAAATCAGTATTTCCTGTTGTCCCTTATTCAACTCCAATTCAACGTGCATTTATAATTAAAAATGATAAAATATTGCCAATAAATTCAGCTATTCAAAACCGAAGGAGTCAAGACTTAGAATTTTCTTATCATGATGCAGGGCAATTTTATTGGTTAGAAAAATCCTGTATTTTAGAAGATAAAAAAATTTTTACGGACAATTCTGGCGTTATTGTTTTAGATGAATTGCATGCTCAAGATATTGATACGAATATAGACTGGCAACTAGCGGAACTAAAATATAAATTGATTAATAATAATGAAAATTAAATATTGTAAAAAATGCTTGTTCCCTGAAACAAAGCCGGATTTGGCTTTTAATGATACAGGGATATGTTCGGCTTGTGAAGCAGCAGAAAATAAGTTCAATGGTATTGATTGGGAAAAGAGGAAAGAGGATTTCTATAAAATCGTCGAACATTATAAACTTCCTGATGGTGAAATAGGCTATGATTGTTTGATTCCGGTAAGTGGAGGAAAGGATAGTACCTACCAAGCGTACTTTATGAAAGAGGTTTGCGGCTTAAACCCTTTATGTGTATGCTTTGAAACTACTAATCTAACAGAATTAGGGCAAAAAAATATTGATAATATCTCCAAAATGGGGATTGATGTGATATATTTTAAGAAAAATTACGAGGTATATCGTAAAATGGTGGTTGAGAGCTTCAGACGTGTTGGTGATGAAATGTGGCCAAATCATATTGGTATTTTTACTGTTCCTGTCATTTTTGCTGTGAAGTTTAATATCCCTTTAATCATTTGGGGGGAAAATCCTCAACAGGAATATGGTGGTCCGAATCTAGAGTCTGTAAAAAATAACGTGTTAAATCGTAAGTGGCTCGAAGAATTCGGGGGATTACTTGGGAATAGAATTCAGGATATGATAGGGGTAGATGGGATTACCAAAAAAGATTTGACGCCCTATTTCTATCCATCTGACGAAGATATAGAAAGAGTTGGAGTAACAGGTTTGTTCCTTGGATCATACTTTTTTTGGGATGCAAGAAAGCAGCTAGAAATCGTAAAAAAACATGGGTTTTCTGTTAAGGAAGATGGACCAGTTGAAGGAACTTATACTAATTATGAAAACCTTGATGAAAAAATGCATGGGCTTCATGATTATTTGAAATTTGTAAAATATGGATTTGGTAGAACAACAGATCATGTATGTATTGATATTAGAAATAATAGAATTTCGCGGGAGGAGGGGTTAAGCCTAGTAAAAAAATATGAAGGGAAATATCCTAAAATTTCAATTGATGCATTTATCGAATATTCAGGGATGTCAAAAGCCGAAATTGATAATGTTATAGATTCATATACAAATCCCATCCTATTTCAACAAGATGAAAATGGGAAATTCATAAAGGATGAAAATGGTAATTTGATAATGAATTTTGAAATCGAATAAATTGATGCAAGTAGCCATTATAAATTATGGAATGGGTAATGTCGCCTCTGTTGAAAAGGCCGTAAATTATTTGGGGCACAAAGCGATAATTACAAATGATGCATTTGAGATAAATGAAGCAGATTGTATAGTATTACCAGGTGTAGGCGCTTTCGCTCAAGGGATGGAAAACTTAATTAATTATGGTTTAGTTGATATATTAAATAAAGAGGTACTCATTAATAGAAAACCTTTTTTGGGTATTTGTTTAGGTATGCAATTATTAGCGACAAAAGGATTTGAGCCTTATGAAACATCTGGATTAGGGTGGATCGATGGAATAGTCCAAAAAATGGAAGAGCCAAAGAGATCAATACCACATTTAGGTTGGAATGAACTAAGGTCCAATAAAACTTCTTTTTTAAAGGAGTTTAATAATATTGATTTTTACTTTATACATAGCTATCATTTTATAGTAACTAATTCTGAAGAGATTGCCGGGACAGTTGATTATGGAAATAATTATGTCGCTGCAGTTACCAAAGACAATATTTTTGCCACTCAGTTTCATCCGGAAAAAAGTCAAGTTGCTGGTTTAGAGGTTATGAAGTTGTTTTTTAATACATATGTTAAAAATTAGAATAATTCCAGTACTAAACTTCAATGGCTTTGCATTAGTTAAGACAAAACAATTTGCAAACCCTAGAATGGTGGGTAATCCAGTTCAAGCAGCACGTGTCTATAATTCTAGAGGAGTTGATGAGTTGCTATTTATTGATATTTTTGCTTCAAAGCAGAATCGGAAAATAAATTTAAAAATTGTTAAAGATGTCATTAAAGAATGCTTTATGCCTGTAGGTATTGGTGGAGGAATATCAACTTTAGAAGACATCAATAGTTTGCTCCAAATAGGTGCAGATAAAGTGGTATTAAAGACCTCAATATTAAGAAATCCTGAATTTATAAAATCAGCTGCAAATTTTTTTGGTTCACAATGTATAAGTATATCTGCTGACGTTATTAAAGAAAATAATGAATATTTTATTTATAATGAGTTAGGAATTAGAATTAAAATGACTGAATTTATTAATAAAGTTCAGGATAACGGAGCAGGTGAAATTGTATTAAATAATGTTGATAACGATGGAATGATGGGAGGGTTTGATCATTTATTATTAAATGAAGCAACTCAGGTTTGTAAGGTCCCTATCGTATACATCGGTGGAGGTGGAGATTTAAATCACTACAAGGATTTATTTAGTAATACAGATTGTAATGCAATTGCTTCTTCGAGTATTTTTCATTTTACTCAATTTACACCGCTTGACATAAAGAACCAACTCAGAGAGATTGGTAAACCTGTTCGAATATAATTTCTATGTATAAAGTACTTTCTTGTCAGGAATTTTCTTCAGATAATTATTCTATAATCCCCATCAGAATGGATGATAGATTCTTAATCATGAAATGGAGAAATGAACAAATGTATCATTTGAGACAAAACGAACTTTTAAATGAGGAAAAGCAGAATAGGTACTTTGATAATGTTATAAGCAAAATTTTTATTGAGGAATCACCTGATCAAATTCTTTTTTCATTTTTATTAAATGGAGAATTCGTCGGCTATGGGGGGCTAGTTCATATAAACTGGTTGGACAAAAATGCTGAAATTTCATTTTTGATGAATACTGATTTAGAAAATAACTACTTTGAAGATTACTGGATAAATTTTTTGAACCTAATTGAGAAAGTTGCCTTTGACGATTTAAATCTTAAAAAGATATACACCTATGCTTATGATCTTAGACCAAGATTATATAAGGCATTAGAATTTTCGGGATTTAACCTGGAAGCAAAGTTGAAAAACCACACATTGATATCAGGAAAATATTTAGATATTGTTATTCACTCTAAGTTCAATGAATAATTTAACTTTTAGAAAAGCTATAATTACCGATGCTAAAATATATTTTGATTGGGCAACTGAAAAAGATGTAAGAAAGTATTCATTTAATTCTAGTGATATACTTTGGGAAGATCACAAAAGATGGTTTTACGAAAAAATTAGTGATTCTAGATTTTGTTTTTTTATTTTTCAAAACCTTAATCAAGATTTCATTGGTCAGGTTAGGCTTGAATGGTTAAATAATAGGGAAGTATTAATTGGAATTTCAGTATCTGCTGAATTTAGAGGATTTGGATATGGTTTAGAAATGATTGAAAAATCACGTCATTTTATTTTAACTAATTATAAAGACGTCATAATTCATGCTTATATCAAAGAAGAAAATAGAAGTTCAATTGCACTTTTTGAAAAAGCCGGGTTCGAACTTAAAGAAAAAACTAAATACGAAAATATAAATAGTTATCATTATATATTATGCGAATAGGTAACAATACGATAGATTCAAAATCAAAGGTTTTTATAATAGCTGAACTTTCAGCAAACCACAATGGAAGCCTAAATACTGCTATTGAAACAATTAGAGCGGCTAAAAGGGCTGGCGCTGATTGTATTAAATTTCAAACTTATACGGCAGATACCATCACAATTGATTGCGATAATGATGATTTTATAATTCAAGATACGATTTGGCATGGTAAAAAATTATATGACCTATACAATGAAGCATTTACTCCATGGGAATGGCATGAAAAATTATTTGAAGTTGCAAGAGAGGAGGGTTTAGCTTGCTTCTCTTCTCCTTTTGACAAAACAGCAGTTGATTTTCTTGAAAATATTGGAACGCCGGCGTATAAAATTGCCTCTTTCGAAATTACAGATATACCCCTTATTGAATATGCAGCAAGTAAAGGGAAGCCTATAATTATTTCTACAGGAATTGCAGATATTTCTGATATAGAATTAGCTATCAATGCATGTAGAAGTGTAGGAAATAATGATATTGCTTTATTAAAATGTACCTCAAGTTATCCTGCTCCAATAGATGAGGCAAATATGATAATGATTAAAGATTTAGCAGAAAGGTTTAATGTTATTTCAGGATTATCGGATCATACTATGGGAGCAACCGTGCCTATTGTCGCAGTTGCTTTGGGAGCTAAAATTATTGAAAAACATTTTATATTAGATAGATCTATAGGTGGTCCAGATGCATCATTTTCAATGAATGAGATTGAATTTTCGCAAATGGTTGACTCAATTAGAGAGGCGGAATTAGCAGTAGGTCAAGTTGACTATAAACTAACTCCAAAGCAAATAAAGGGAAAAGATTTTAGTAGGTCTTTATATGTTGTAGAAGACATAAAGGCGGGAGAGATTATATCTGAAAAAAATATTAAAAGTGTAAGGCCTGGGTTCGGCTTACATCCTAAATATTATAATGAGATACTTGGTAAGGTAGTTATTAAAAGTTTCTCCAAGGGGGATAGGCTTTCAATTGAAAATATAAAATTAATCAATGATTAACCCTTCATATGTTCTGGTTACTACTGCATTAAAGGAAACTAGGGCACTAGATTCTAATAATTTATTTCTTGGAGATTGGTGCTTAGAATTTAACGAAAAAAATAAATATAAAGACTCAATCTTGTTAAATTATCATTGGTCTGATTTCAGTAAATTGGAGTTGGACTATTTATTGATTGGCGAGATTTATGAAAAATTTTTAAAAATTGCAGGAGATAAATTAAATGAAATCCATTGTGTAAATCATTCATCTAGATATTGGAGAATTATTATTGGTCCATGGCTTGGGTATTTTATTCACGGGATGTTTGACAAATGGCAAAGCTTAAATAGAGCATTTATTGAATACAATATAGAAAAAACTATTATTGTAGATTTTCCGGAGGAGGAAATGATCCCCGATGATATGGAATCATTTATAAAATTATTTTCCAGTAATGAATGGAATCATTATTGTTACAGTCAAATTACAAAATATTTGTCAAATGAGTTTTCTTTTAATTTAGAAGTTATAAAACCAAATGCCTATGAATTTGAAAAGAAAAGCAATTTAATTTCTAGCCTATTCCCTTATTTAGTTTTAAAATTGAAAAAGGCATTAAATTACATTTCTTCTAAAAATAAAGTATTAATTGCATCAACTTATTTAGGATTCTGGAAGGAATTAAGATTGAATTTAAAGTTAAGGCAATTTCCTTTTTTTTATCATTTGATTAAACTCAAGAGATCTAAACCTGACCTGGTATTAAGAAATAAATTAATTATAGATGAAACTAATTTAAGTACCTTTGACGAATTTTTAAAAAATCAAATTTTCAAACAAATCCCAACTTGTTTTTTAGAGGGTTATAATAAATTAAGGCTTGAAGCTCGATCAAATTTTTTCCCCTCTAATCCTAAGGTAATTTATACTTCAAATATAACTACATATGATGTTGTATCAATGGAGTATATTGCAAGTCATGTAGAGTTTGGTGCTAAATTAATTCATGGCCAACATGGTGGTTATGGTGTTCCCCAATTCATGTTTTTAGAAGATCATGAGATAAAAATTTCTGATAAATTTCTGTCTTGGGGTTGGACGAAAAATATTTCTAATGTATTACCAGTTGGTATGCAAATTCCAGTAAATAAGTATCAACGGCATTTTCCCAAAGGGAATCATTTATTGATTATTAGAGGTTTATGGCCTAAATATTTATTTAGAATCGACTCTGGTTCTGGCCTTAATTTAAATGATACTATTGATAATTGCATAAATTTTGCAGGCAAGTTAAATCAGCCTATTAGAGATAATAATTTGCTGATTAGATTATATCATTCTGATTATGGATTTAATGAAAAATCGAGGTGGGAGCAGTCTCTTTCTAATGTAAAATTTAGTAAAGAAAATAGTAAAATCTATCAATTAGTAAGAGACTCTAGATTAGTTGTTTATACTTATAATGTTAGCACTGGATATTTGGAATTTATTAATGCTAATATCCCAACAATTCTATTTTGGGATATGAAATGTTCCCCAGTTAGTGATGATGCTGTTGATATTTTTGAAGAATTAAAAAATGTTGGAATTTTTCATAATGATCCAGAATCTGCAGCTAATCACATTAATTTAATTTGGGATAATATCGACGATTGGTGGAATTCTGAAAATGTAAGAAGAGCTAGAATGAATCTGTGTTTGAAATTTGCCAATGTACATACTGATATTGAAAATAATATTAAAAAAATATTAAGAGAAAACTTATAATCATGTCAAAAGTATTAATAACAACTGTTCCTTTTGCAAATGTTAATAGGACACCTTTGGATTTATTAGAAAACGCAGGAATAGAATATTTAATTAATCCTTTAAATAAAAAATTGACTCCTGAAGAGCTAATTAATTTTGTTGGTGATTTTGATGTGATTATAGCAGGTACAGAGATAATAAATGAAACAGTTTTACGTCATGCCAAAAAATTAAAATTCATTTCTAGAGTTGGAATAGGTTTAGACGCCTTAGATTTAAAAGCAATTAAATCGAGAAATATTGGACTATCCTACACTGCTGATGCACCTGCTCCCGCTGTGGCTGAATTAACAATGGGTTTAATTTTATCGTTAATTCGTAATGTTCATTTATCTAACAAATTTATGCATGAGGGAAATTGGCATAGGTATTTTGGTAGTAGGATTGAAGAATCTGTTGTTGGTTTAGTAGGTGTGGGTAGAATAGGGAAGCGTGTACTAAAACATTTAAGTGGATTTAATCCTAAAAAAGTTTTATTTCATGATTTAAATAAAAACATAGACAGAGATTATGGATTAAATATCGAATGGGTTAGTCTTGACGAACTTTTGGAAAAATCAGATGTAGTAAGTTTACATTTACCTCTAACCAATTTAACTAGAAATTTAATTAATAGCGCCAATATAAAAAAAATGAAAAAAAGCGCGGTAATTATCAATACTTCAAGGGGCGGCATTGTAAATGAGAATGACCTTTTAAATGCCTTAAAAGAAGGGGACTTGTCTGGCGCAGCGATTGATGTTTTTGAGGAAGAGCCTTATAGCGGTCCATTTAATGAGTTGGATAATGTAATATTAACAGCTCATATGGGCTCAATGTCTGTTGACTGTAGAACGAAAATGGAAATTGAAGCGACTGAGGAAGCTATTAGATTTATTAAAAATGAGAGTTTAAAAGGCGAAGTCCCCAATTCTGAATATGACAATTAATAGTAATTTAAACTATACTGTTTTTGAAGATGAAGAGTGGGCAGTTAGGGCCTCTGAATTAATTGCTAAAGAAGTAGAATCGTGCTGTTTGAGAAATGGAAATTGTAATTTTATGTTGACTGGTGGCAAAACGGCGTCCTTTCTCTATTTAGAATTATTCCCATTAATTAAAGGGTTTTCAGAAAGTATAAATTTTTATTTTGGTGATGAGAGATGTGTTGATGCTAATTCGCCTGACAGTAATTATAACATAGTAACAAATTTATTGCCTAATAATTTCAAAAAGAATCGATTTTATAGAATCAAAGGGGATTCAAAAAATGTTAATGAAGAATGTTTGCGTTATTCTGCATTATTACCGGAAAGAATTGATATTTTACTTTTGAGTATTGGTGAAGATTCGCACATAGCCTCACTTTTTCCTGGTTTTGATTTAATTTCAAATCCTAATAAAGTGATAACTTCTCAAAGTCCATTTCATAAATATCAACGAATTACTATTACTAATGATGTGATTGACAGTTCTATTCAGGTATTTTGCCTTGCAAAAGGAAAGGCCAAAGGCCAAGCTTTGGCTAACTCTTTAAAAGAAAATTCTACTATAACTGAATATCCAGCAAGATTAGTTAAATCCAAGAAATGGCTTTTGGATTTTTCAGCTGCAAATAATTTTTTACTTTAAAGTTTAATTAAAATGAAAATAACTGTAATAGGAGGAAGTGGATTTTTGGGGTCGCATGTGGCAGATCAGTTAAGTATTTCTGGACATCATGTGCGTATATTTGATATGAAAATTTCTCCATGGTTGCGTCCTGACCAAGAAATGATTGTAGGGGACTTAATGAATTTGGAGGATATTGATAAGGCAATTCAAGATTCAGATGTTGTATATCATTTTGCAGCATTAGCAGATTTAAATGATGCCATTACAAAACCTATTGAAACTGTTAAAATTAATGTACTTGGTACAGTACAAGTTTTAGAACTTTGCCGAAAGTATGAAATCAAAAGATTTATTTATGCTAGTACTGTTTATGTTTATAGTAGGGAAGGAGGATTTTACAGATGTAGTAAACAGGCATCTGAACATTATATAGAAGAATATAATAAAGCTTATGGCCTAGATTATACTATTTTACGCTACGGATCCTTATTTGGACCACGGTCTGATGATTCTAATGGTTTATTTAGAATAGTTCGAGATGCAATTAAATCAGGAAACCTTCAAATTTCTAAAGTAAGTCCTGAAGCAATTAGAGAATATATTCATGTAGAGGATGCAGCAAAGGCTAGCGTGGTTGCTTTAAGTGACGATTTTAAAAATGAAAGCATTGTGTTGACCGGTCATGAACCAATGAGTGTAGAAGATTTCATGAAAATGTTAGCTGAAATAATGGGGTTTTCAACGCAAGTTCAATTTTTAGATTCACAAAAGTCTGGTCATTATATTCGAACTCCTTATGCCTATCAACCAAAACTAGGAAGGAAATATACACCTCCTTTACATGTAGATTTAGGCCAGGGTCTAATTCAATTAATTAATGAAGTATCACAAAGTTTAAGTTTAGGGGAATAAGATGAAAACTAAAATAAAGAAAGTTTTAACAAATGTTTTATCAGCGATGATTAAATATTTTGGTGGGTTCAAGGCCATGGAATTTATTTATGAGCAAGTTTTAGGGCATTTATTGAATCATACCTCTACAATAGTTCATAATGATGTTACCTTTAAATTCGCAACGCCAAACTCTTTAATTAGATGGCGAGTAAACAGTTTTTCTTCTAAAGAACCCGAAACTTTAGAGTGGATTGATTCTATTCCTCGTGGCGCAATTATGTGGGATATTGGCGCGAATATAGGGCTTTACAGTATTTATGCCGCAAAAATCCGAAATTTGAATGTTATTGCTTTTGAACCTTCAGTTTTCAACCTTGAATTTTTAGCTAGAAATATATATTTAAACCGTTTAAACGAAAACATCAGTATTGTTCCTTTGCCTTTAAGTAGTCAAATTACTGTAAGTGAATTGAAAATGACAAGTATGGAATGGGGAGGAGCTTTATCTACGTTTGGAGAGAATTTTGGGTGGGATGGGGAATTGATCAAGGAATCATTTAAGTACAAATTAATAGGTATAGATATGGAGAGTGCGATTAGTAAACTCGAAATTTCAAGACCTGAATATATTAAAATGGATGTAGATGGATTAGAACATATTATTTTAAGGGGTGGTATAAACGTGCTTAAATCTATTAAATCAATACTCATTGAAGTAAATGATGATTTTGCCGAACAGGCAAAACAATGTGAAAAGCTTTTGCTAGAGGCTGGATTAATTTTAAAGGATAAAAGACATGCTGACGAAATAGATAATTCAAATGCTGGATTTCAAAATACATATAATCAAATATGGACCAGGACATAACTGTTTCAGATTTAGCAAATAAAGCTAAAATAATATTTTGGGATTTTGATGGGGTGATCAAGGACTCTGTTCAAGTTAAAGTAGATTCATTTTGTTTATTATTTGAATCATATGGTACAGATGTTGTTGGTAGAATTAAAATACACAATGAAGATAATGGTGGAATGTCTAGATTCGAAAAATTTCCTTTATATCTTAGTTGGGTAGGAGAGGAAATAACGGATTCTAGAATAAAAGATTTAAGTAATCAGTTCAGCGAATTGGTATTAAGTGCTGTACTAAACTCAGAATGGATTCCTGGCGCTGAAAATTATTTACGAAAAAATTTTCATAACCAAATTTTTATATTAGTTTCTGCAACCCCTTTAGTAGAACTGAAGTTTATTTTAAAAAAACTTCAGTTATCCGAAGTCTTTAACGATGTTTATGGATCCCCAACTACTAAAGAATCTTCTATAATGTCAGGATTGGAAAAATTTAAAGTTTTGCCTAATGAAGCAGTAATGATTGGCGATTCTATGGCAGATAAAAAAGCTGCAGATACTTGTAAAATTCCTTTTATTTTAAAAAAGAGTGAAATAAATAGTAAAATTTTCGATAAATACATGGGGCCTTCCATTAGTGACCTAACTGAAATATGAAACGAATAGATAAAATTGAGGTAATTCGAAATAAATTAAAAATGAGTGGCATTTCTGTGGGAAGTTGGATGCAATTACCCAATTCTTCAGTTGCCGAAATTATGGGGAATTCTGGTTACGATTGGGTCGCGGTAGATATGGAGCATGGAACATTTAGTCCACACCAACTGCCGGATATTTTTCGAGCCTTAGAACTAGGTAATACTTTGCCATTAGTTAGATTAGCTCAAGGTCATCCTAAAGATTGTAAAGAAGCACTTGATGCTGGCGCTGGAGGTGTTATTGTTCCTATGGTTGAATCTGCAGCACAACTTCGAAATGTTAAAGATGCTTGTTGCTGGCCACCCTCCGGGACCAGAGGTGTTGGTTTTTCAAGGGCAAATTTATTTGGTAAAAATTTTACCGATTATAATCTTGAGGCTCAATCTCCTCTTCTCATTGCAATGATTGAGAATATCAATGCGTTACATGATTTAGATGAAATATTGCAAGTTGAAGGTTTAGACGCAATTTTGATAGGGCCCTATGATTTATCCGCTTCCATGGGAAATATAGGTCAATTCGAAACAAGCGAATTCATTAGTGCAATTAACAATATAAAGACTATGTGTTTAAAGTATAACATTGCTTGTGGTGTCCATGTTGTTATGCCCGAAATCAAACAACTTGAACAGAGAATATCAGAAGGTTTTCGCTTTTTAGCCTATTCAATCGATTCTGTTTTTTTGTTTAAGTCATCGAATCTAAATAATTGGTCAGATGTTAAACTAAAATAAAATTCATTTAAATCTAAATTAATCTTTTTCAATTAATGGGAAAACGTGTCTTAGTTACTGGTGTTGCAGGTTTTATTGGATCGCATGTTGCGAAGAAATTTATAGATGAGGGATATGAGGTATTTGGGGTAGACGACTTATCAAGTGGAAACAGTGAAAATATACCCGCTGGTTTAACATTCATTAATCAAGATTTATCTTTAAAAAGTACTGTTGATATCTTACCTAAAGATTGTTCTTATATACTTCATTTAGCAGGGCAATCTTCCGGTGAAATTAGTTACGATGATCCAATCGCAGATTTAGAAAAAAACGTTGTATCAACTTTGAATTTAATAAAATACGGGATAAAGTATAATTCGAAAAAAATTGTTTACGCCAGTTCAATGTCGGTTTATGGAAATGTTCCTGATGAACCTGTTAACGAGGAAAAGGAAGCTAGGCCAATCTCCGGCTATGGCGTTGGAAAGCTTGCTAGTGAAGGTTATCTAAAGGTTTATCAGCAAAAGCTTCCTTTTGTAGCCATGAGGATGTTTAATGTATATGGCCCAGGTCAAGATTTAAGTAATTTACGTCAAGGAATGGTAAGTATTTATCTTTCTCAAGCAATTAAAACTGGAAAAATTGAGGTCAAGGGTGGACTAAATCGTTATAGAGATTTCATTCATATTGATGATGTTGTAGAATGTTGGTTTAGAACAGCTACTAATGATAACATTAATAATATAATATTAAATGTTGGAACTGGTGTTAGAACAACTGTTGAGAATTTATTAAACAAAATTTGTTTAAGTATTCCAGATTCTAGTTATTATGTGTCAGACTCTACTCCTGGGGATCAAAATGGAATTTTTGCTTCAAACTTAAAAATAAAAAATCTTTTAGGAATAGATAAATTTATTGAGCTTGACTCTGGTTTTGCAGAGTTTTCAAATTGGGCTCTACAAAATAGAGGTTTAATATTTAATGATAACAACAATAATAAATAATATGAATATAATTGCAATAATTCCAGCAAGAATGGGGAGTAGTCGTTTCCCAGGAAAGCCTATGGCTAAAATTTGTGGAAAACCGATGATTGGTCATGTATATGAAAGAGTTTCTAAATCTCCATTGTTAAAAGAAACCATAGTTGCGACTTGTGATATTGAGATTTTTGAATACATTGAATCTATAGGAGGGAAAGCTGTTATGACAAGCGATCAACATGAAAGGGCATCAGATCGATGTGCTGAAGCACTTGAAAAGCTTGAGCTAGCGAATAATTTAAAATATGATATAGTAGTTATGGTTCAAGGGGATGAACCAATGACTCATCCTAATATGATTGATGAGGCCATTAAACCTATGTTATCTGACGAGACTATACTAGTTACAAATCTAGTTGCTAATATTGAAAACGAAGAGGACTTTAATGATAGAAATTGCATTAAAGTGGTTTGCGATTTAAAAAGTAATGCTTTGTATTTCTCAAGGGAGCCCATTCCAACTCAGTTTAAAGAGCGCAATGTCCCTATGTTTAAACAGGTATGTGTTATACCTTTTAAAAGAGATTTTTTGCTTGAATATATTCGGTTAGAGCCAACCCCTTTAGAAATAGTTGAGTCTGTAGATATGATGCGTGTTCTTGAGCATGGTTATAAAGTACTAATGGTTCCAACCAGTTACGATACCAAGGCTGTTGACACGCTAGAAGATCTAAAAAAAGTAGAACAAATAATTAACAAATTATGATTAACGGAAAGAGTGTTTTAGTTGTAATTCCAGCTAGAATGGGAGGTTATAGATTCCCTGATAAACCATTAAGAATTATCCATGGCAAAGAAATGCTTAGATGGGTATGGGAAAATGTAAGTGATTCGAAATACGTGGATGAAATTTTAATAGCAACTCCAAACGAATCCATTGTTCAAACTTGTAGTAAATTTGGAGCAAAGGTTGTATTAACAAGTGATTCACATCGAAGAGGGACAGAACGTGTTTACGAAGCGTATAAAAACACAAATAGGGCTTGGGATATTGTAGTTAATTTCCAAGGAGATGAACCATTAGTTTCAGGAGAGTGGCTTGACAAGGCAATTGAGGAATTGGTATCTGATTCAGATTTATCTTGCGTCAATTTATACAAATGGATGAGTTATGAAGAAGCAGAACGAGACCAAAATGAGGTTAAGGTGGTTATTAATCATCAATCAAATGCAATGTATTTCTCTAGAAATGCACTACCTGCAATTTGGCTTGGGGATAAAATGTTTCAATGTAGAGTAGAAATCTGTGTCATGCCAATGTGGGCTTCGGCTTTAGAAAATTTTGTGAAATTAGGGAATGGTTATTATGAAGAAATTGAATCGGTTGATATGATGAGATTTGTTGAAAATGGGTTGAAAGTGAGAATGCTTGAGTGTACTGATGAAGTAAAAAGTGTCGATTGTCAAGAAGATTTAGAAGAAGCTGAGAAGTTACTTAAAAATTTGGTGAAATAATATTTTCACCAGCCCAATAATGAATATAAATGTATTTGAATTATTAGATGTTGATGTAGATTCTCATTTAACATGCGGTAAATCTTATTTATGGGATGAAAATTTTCGTGAAGGGGATTTTATTTCTATTCCTAAATTAGTAGAAGAGGATTCAATATTCTGGAGAAATAAATATTTAGATTGGACCTATCAGCTTTCAAATGCAGTAATTGATGGTAAGGAATTATATAAACACTTTAAAAGTAGTTTAATTAATAATGACTCATTTTGGTGGCAATCTCTAATAGCAGACAAATGCCCGTATAAGTCAAAATCTCCTTTTGTAATTATTAAAATTTGGGTAATTGAGAAATTATATACTGAAAATAATTTTGAGATACTTGTATATAGGGGTGATAATAAAATATTAGCCGAAGTACTATCTTCATGGTTAAGAGAAAATAATTTAGGGCAATTCATTTGGGTTAAAAAAAGAACCAACTTTGCTATTCGGAATTATTTTAAATTAAACATAGCGACCCCAATTATAACTTCTGTTTTTACCATATTTCAGTTTCTAATTAGGAAGTTTTTCTACTTTAGAAAAGTTGATCTAAATCAAAATGCTGACTTAACAATAGTGACATATTTCCCAGGTGTTGATCATAAAAAGATGCTCGAAGGCATGTTTTATTCAAATTATTGGGGGCCACTAAATGATTATTTAAATGATTTTAATATTCCAGTAAATTGGGTTTGGATTTTCACAAAACAGCAAATAAATTTCAGACAAGCAGTTAAATTTCAAAGTATTTTAAATTCAAAATCAAAAGTAACAGGCAATAAATTTAAGTTTATAGAAAATAATCTAAGTATTTTGAATTTATGTTTTGTAATAAAGGAGTTTTTCAGATTGGGTATGAAAAGCTGTTTATGCAAATTTTCTATTAGAAATTATTTTAAAGTTAGTGGTTCAAAAATAGACTTTTTCCCAATATTAAAAAATGAGTGGTCCCATTCATTTTGGGGCTCGTCAGCAATGCTGAATTATATCTATGCGGCATCATTCAAAAACCTAGATATTCCAATTTCGACAAAAAAAATTTTATATGTTTGGGAAAACCAACCTTGGGAACAGAGTTTATTGACATTAAAAAAAAGTCATGTGACTACTAAGTTTTATGGATCAGTTCATACACCGGCAAATTCTACTCTATTTAATTTAAAGGTCTTCCCAGGTAATAAAAATGAATTTAATATTTTAAATGGCCGTAGATTACCTGATTTTATTTGCGCGCCAAGTGAAAATGCAAGGAAGATTCTTTTGGAAGGTGGTTGGCCAAAAGATAAAGTTATTATCGTTGAAGCCTTGAGATATATAGAGTCTTTAAAAAATCAAATGACGACTAAAAGGGTTGTAAAAAATTTGTTAGTTGTAACAGGATCTATAATTAGCGAAGTAGTGAGTCAGTTAAATATAATTCGCGATTTTGAGAATAACTATTCTGAATATTTTGATAATGTTTTTATAAAATCTCATCCGCTAATTCCTGTGGAAGAATTGTTAAATAGTTATAATTTTCAAAAAAAAGTTAAAATAACTAACCTGAAACTTTCAGAATTATGGAGTAATTGTTCTGTTGTGTTTACTGCTAATTCTACATCAGTAGGCCTGGAGGCTTATTACTTAGGAATACCATTAGTCATTTCTGATTCGTGCGGAAATTTCAATTTAAATTCTTTATTTGGAGTAAAAGGTGTTCATTTTATCAATTCTTCAAATGAATTTAAAGATGTTATTACCAGAATTAGTTTGAGTGATAGATTAAATGGCAGAAATAGTAGTGATTTCTTTTGTTTAGATTCAGAAATTCCCCGTTGGAAAAATATTTTGAATTTGTCTAATTCTATTTAATATATGCCTTTTTTTTCAATTATAATTCCAACATTTAATAGCAAATCGTCTTTAGAAATTGCTTTAAATTCTGTATTAAATCAAACTTTTCAAGATTTTGAAATTTTGATTATTGACGATGGTTCTACTGATGGAACTGATGATTTGGTGTTACAATATCAGGATATTAGAATTGTATATGAAAAGCAGAGAAATTCTGGTGGGCCTGCTAATCCTAGAAATAAAGGAATTAAATTATCAAAAGGGGAATGGATCTGTTTTTTAGATTCTGATGATTTTTGGTGCAGTAACAAGCTTGAATTTTGCTATAATCAAATTAATGCTAACGTCGATTTATTATTTCATGATTTATATTTAGTCAATAAAAAGAATTTCTGGTTAAGAAATAAAATTCTTAAAGGGAGAAGACTTAATTCGCCGGTAATTAAAGATCTCCTTATTAATGGTAATGCTATTGCTACATCATCAGTAGTTGTTAGACGTTATATAGTTGAAAAGATTGGGGGATTTGATGAAAGTTCAGATGTAGTTGCAGCGGAAGATTTTAAACTATGGCTTGGAGTTGCTACTTTGACAGATAAATTTATATATATAAATAATCCTCTAGGCTACTATCTTGATTTGGGAAGTGGGATTTCAAGTAAAAATATGTCTTCAGTTTATTATTTTGCTATTAAAGATTATTTAAAATTACTTGAACCAAAATCAGCAAATAAAGCGATTGCTATTAGTAAATATATTAATTCGAAATTTGGTTTATCCACATCTGATTATTATTCAGTGCGGAGTGAATTATTCTACTGCATTAGATATGCTAATTATGAATATAAATTAAAGTCATTCTTCATATTAATTTTAATTTTTTTAAAAAAGATACGTAAGTCATTTAAATGGAATTATTAAAGGGGGGGGGTAATTCAAATTTAAATAAATTAGCAACTGGTATTTTAGTGCCTTTGATGGTAATATCAGCAATTTTGGCTGAAACAATATTTAAGAGTTTGCAGGTAGCATCTGAGTTAATATTATTAATTTTATTTTCTTTTTTACTTATTAGAAATAATATATCAAAATATGATTTCACTATTTTAATTATATATATTCTTGCTAATTTCATTACTATCTTTTATTTAAGTCCTACTACTGTAATGTTAAATATAAAACAGTTTGGATTGCCAATTCTAGCTTTAATGTATTTTAGAAAAAATACTCAGAAGTCTATATTTCTTCCTCTCGCTTTTATCTTTTGTATAATTTTGATGATTACTCAAAAATTAGTTGGGCATTTCCCAATACCAATTAATAGTTATATAACTACATTGAAAGATGATTTTGAAGGAAGACCTCTAGGTTTATTCTTGAATTATCATTTTTCTGCTTTTTTTGTTGCTGTTTTTTTAATTGGTGTCACTTTTAAGAAGTCAATATTTTTTATTGATTATGTTATTTTATTTTTTTTTAATGTGCAAACATCTTTAATATCCTATTTAGGTCAAAAAGTATATTATTTTATTTTCAAGCGATTTAAGCAGCCAAGTTTAAGTAAAGTTGTAATATTTTTTCTTTCGTTTTTATTTATATTTCTTTTTGTTGTTAGAAGTTTTCTTGATTTTTTGGATGTTCCTGAAGCTGCAATTAGTGGCCTGGTTATTTTTTATCAATTAACGGATATTAATACATATACGAGGATTTTATACCTTTTTCCTCGTGATATTTATGAGTTTTATAATTTAAGTCTTTATAATTATTCAGGAACAAAAGTTGATGGATATTTTGCCGAGGGCAATGAAATATCATTTATTCAAATTATAGTTCAGGGAGGGCTAATATTAGGAATTTCATTTTTATCTTATATTCTTAAAAATATTTCTATTTATCGTATATTTATTCTTTTAAGTTTAATTCACTATTCATACCTATTTAGTCCACTAATTATTTATACTATGTGTTATTTTGATAATAAAAATAAATTCTATCATGAATAAGAAAGTTCTAGTTACTGGAGCAGATGGTTTTATAGGTAGTCATCTGGTTGAACATTTGGTTTATTCCGGATTCAGAGTTAAAGCATTTGTTTATTATAATTCATTTAATAGTTGGGGGTGGCTAGATTCTTTGCCTAAAGACATTTTAAGTCAAATAGAGATTTTTACGGGCGATATTAGGGATCCAAATGGTGTTAAAGTAGCAATGAAAGATTGCAGTATTGTTTATCATTTGGCTGCTTTAATTGCAATCCCATTTAGTTATCATTCTCCGGATTCTTATGTCGATACAAATATTAAGGGGACATTAAATATAGTACAGGCTGCTAGAGATCTTTCTGTAGAGCGAGTTATTGTTACCTCAACATCTGAGGTTTATGGAACAGCTCGGTATGTGCCAATTGATGAAAATCACCCAAGACAACCACAATCTCCTTATTCTGCTTCTAAGATTGGGGCGGATTGTATTGCGGAGTCTTTCTACAGAAGTTTTGATCTACCTATTACAATTGTCAGACCTTTTAATACATATGGCCCTAGACAATCTGCTAGAGCGGTTATCCCTACAATAATTACCCAGCTGCTAAGTGGTATTGAAGAAATAAAACTTGGGGATATTACTCCAACGCGAGATCTATTATATGTAAAGGACACTGTAGATGGATTTCTTAAGATTAGTTTATCAGATAAGTTAATTGGTCAGGATTGTAATATTGCAACTCAATCTGAAATTTCAGTAGAAGATTTAGCAATCGAAATCATATCTCAAATTAATCCAAATGCTGTAATTATCTCAGATGAGCAAAGATTAAGACCTTCTAAATCTGAAGTATTTAGACTTTTCGGATCTAACCAAAAGCTTAAGGAAAATACTGATTGGGATATTACATATAGTTTCAGTCAAGGTATTTCAGAAACAATTGATTGGTTCAGGAAGCCAAATAACTTATCTAAATATAAGTCGGAGATTTACAACATATAAGTATTAAATGCATACCTAGATTTAAATTATGGGCAAAAGAGCGATTATTTTAGCAGGAGGGAAAGGAACGAGATTAAAACCTTATACAATTTCTTTGCCTAAACCGCTAGTTCCAATAGGGGAAACGCCAATTTTAGAAATTATTATTAAGCAGCTTAAGTTGTCTGGTTTTGATCATATAACTTTAACTGTGAATCATATGGCTGATATAATTCAGGCCTACTTTGGTGATGGTTCAAAATGGCAGCTTAAAATAGATTATTCCTTTGAAACAAAAGCATTGAGCACAATGGGCCCCTTGACCAATATTAAGGATCTTCCAGACCATTTTTTGGTTATGAATGGGGATGTTCTAACAAACCTGCCATTTTCATCTTTTTATGATCAACATGTACATAGTAATAATCTATTTACAGTAGCCTCTTATGTAAGAAAAGATAAGGTTGAATATGGGGTCTTGTCAAGTAATCAAAATGACGAATTAATCAAATTTGAAGAAAAACCAGAAAAAGAGTATTTAGTTAGTATGGGTGTATATATGATGAGTAAATTAAATTTACAGTTTATTCCTGCTGATACTTTTTTCGGGTTTGATCATTTAATGAATAAATTAATTATAGAAAATAAATATCCTAAACTATTTAAGTTTCAAGGTTATTGGTTAGATATAGGAAGGCCTTCTGATTATGAAAGAGCAATTGATGAGTTTGAAGGAATGAATTTTTTTAATGAAGAATAAAATTTTAGTGACAGGCCATAACGGGTTTATTGGATCTGCTTTGATTAGTGAATTAGTTGGTGATTCTAACCTTAAAAATTTTGAATTAGTTATTCCGGATAGAATTGACTTTTGTGATAATATTCAGGTTAGCTGCCTACCCAAGGTTTCAATAATTGTTCATTTAGCTGCTAAAACATTTATTCCTGATTCTTTTGAAAAGCCTCATTTTTATTATCAAAATAATCTACTAAGCACTCTTAATGTATTAGAAAAAGCTAGGCGAGATAAAGCAAAAGTGATTTTTCTAAGTACTTACATTTACGGTGCTCCTAAATATTTACCTGTAGACGAGATTCACCCAGCCCAACCAGCTAATCCTTATACACAAAGTAAGGTTTTGTGTGAGCAACTTTGTGAGGCTTATGTTAGAGATTTTTCAATTGACGTAGTAGTTCTTAGACCTTTTAATATTTATGGGCCTGGTCAGGCATCACATTTCTTTATTCCCACAATTATATCACAAATTGATAGTGATATAATTAATTTACAAGATTCTGAACCAAAGCGAGATTATATATTTATCAAAGACCTAATTGATGTTATAATTATATGCATTAAAAATAAGATGAATGGTTTAGAAGTTTTTAATGTAGGATCTGGCATTTCATATTCAGTGAAAGAAGTTGTATCAAAAATAGTTGAATTGAGTGAGTCAAAAGCAGAGATAAACTATAGCGGAATCAAAAGGAAAGGGGAAGTTGTGGATTGCGTAGCTTCAATTGAAAAACTTTTCAAAAGATTTGGATGGAAGCCAAATACAATGATTGATGAGGGTCTAGGTCATATTTTAAATCTTAATTAAAGGCTAAATTAAATTATGAGTCATATTATTTTTTTGGCTGATGGTAGAGATTTCCATGCAATTGACTGGTATAGAACTATTGTCAAAATTTGTCCGAATAAAATAGTTTGTTTAGCAACAGATGTTATTCATGCTGAGGGTCGTGAGGTTCTTTTGAAAAAAGAAGACATTATTATTGATTTGTTTAATATAGATGGTTGTTTGTTTAAAAAACAAAGTGAATTAGGGAACTATTGGAGGAATTTTATAAAAATGTTATTTATTCCAATACAAGTATATAAATTAAAAAAAATTGCAAATAAACATTTAGGGGCTATTTTTCATGCACACACCATGTACTACCTTTTTATTGCTTGGTTGTCAGGAATTGAATATATCGGTTCGCCTCAAGGAGATGAGATTTTAATTAGACCCTATAGTTCTAAATTGTATCATTTTTTTGCGAAAAGAGCTTTGGTAAATGCAAAGTTTTTGATTGTAGATTCTGAAAATCTAAAAAAAGGAATCAATAAAATTGCAAATAAAGATGCTGATGTAATTCAATATGGAATAGATGTAAAATCCATAAATAGGGAAGTTGAATTAAGTACTTCACGAGAGGGAATCGTTTCCATTAGGGCATGGTATCCTCTGTATAGAATTTCTCACATAATAGATGAGAGGAATAAATTTTTATCAACTTCAAAACTTACGTTTTTTTTTCCATTTTTTGAGGATGGGTATGTTAATTATTTGAATACATTAGTTAAACCCTTTGATTTAGTATTGGGTAGGCTTGCAAATAAGAATGATGTTTACAAAGTATTATCAAGATCTGAATTGATTATTTCTATTCCTGAGAGTGATTCATCACCTCGAAGTGTATATGAATCTATTTTTTGTGGATGCGTCGTTGCAGTAACCTATAATCCATGGATTGAAAGTTTACCGGCTTGTATGAAGGAAAGAATCATAGTGGTAGATTTAGATAGGCAAGGATGGATGGAGGATGCTCTAAATTCTGCTAAGGTAATCTTAAAAAAGGCATATAAGCCTTCTTTAGCTGCTGTTGAAATGTTTGATCAAGATTCATCTATGATGAAAGTCGCAAAAAAATATTATTTATAACAAAAAAATATTATATATTATTAGATAGGCATGTGCGGTATATTAGGAATCAGTAGTTCAACTGGAAATAAATTTGATCTTGTTAAGCAAATTAAATCAATCTCTCATCGCGGCCCAGATGACTGTGGGGAGTATTATTCTGAAAAATATGATGCACAATTAAGTCATGTTAGACTTTCAATTATTGATACATCTTCCGCTGGACATCAGCCTATGTTCGATGAAAGTGAAAAATATGTGATGGTCTATAATGGGGAAATATATAATTTCCTGGAATTAAAAGAATATCTTGAGCTCAAATATGGTTTTATAAATTGGAAGTCAAATTCTGATAGTGAAGTTATAATAGAAGGGTTTGCGAGGGAGAAGTCTCTTTTTTTTGAAAAACTTAATGGGATATTTTCAATTATATTATATGAAATAGCTACCAGTATATTACACGTTTTAAGGGATCCCCTTGGAATTAAGCCACTTTATTTTAGTTCTCAGAAAGGAGACATATTTTTTTGTTCTGAAATCAAAGGATTACTTGGATTCGATAATTTGAAACGCAGTATTCGTTTGCAATCATTAAGTGACCAATTGGCATTTATGTATGTGCCTGAACCTTTTACAATGTATAATGAGTTTTTTAAAGTAGAACCTGGAATTCATTATACGTATCATAAAGGCGTAAAAATTTCTGAAACTAAATTATTTACTCATCTTCACAATGAAAAGCTACATCTGAACGAATCAGAAATGATAAACTCCTTCCAGAGTTTATTTAGTAAAGCTATTAGTCGTCAATTAATTTCAGATGTTCCCGTTTCATTATTTTTAAGTGGAGGTCTTGACTCTTCAGCGGTTGCTTATGAAGCAATTAATCAAGGGGCAAATATACATTCAGCATATACGATTTCATATTCTCAAAAAGATCAGAGATTAGATGGTCAAAGTCAAGATTTGATATTTGCCGAGAAGATTTCAAAAAAACTAAATCTTGACCTTCGTATTATTGAGGCGGAATCTGATTTTATGAATCTTTTGCCAGATTTAATCCATTTTATGGAGGATGGTATATCAGATCCGGCTGCAATTAATACTTATTTAATTTGCAAAAGTGCTCGAAAGGAGGGGATCAAAGTAATGCTTTCTGGTCAAGGAGCAGATGAATATTTATGTGGATATAGGAGGTATTTAGCGGAACAATATCTCGAAAATATGCCTATCGTTTTCAAAAAGTCATTGCAATTAATGAATTCGATCTTACCAAATAATTTACCAGGATCTCTAAATGCTTTAAACAGGCGAATTAAAAGATTAAGTTTTGCTGCTGGGCAGGAATATCAAGAACGTTTGCCTGGATATTACATGTGGGGAAGCCCTAATGTGATAAAAAAACTATTTAAAAATTCTAATGAGGTAACACCTGGTTTGGATCTTTCTCTTTTTCTTAATAATCAGATTGGCTTAAATAATATTGAAAAATTATTAAGAGCCGATCAGCAATTTGATTTAATGGCGTTAAATTTATCTTACACTGACAAAATGAGTATGATGGTAGGTGTAGAGTCGAGAGTTCCTTTTTTAGATTTTGATCTTGTTAGATTTATGAATTCTTTACCTGTAAGCATGAAGATAAAAGGGAATACCCAAAAGTATATTCTTAAAAAATCAATGGAAGGGAAATTGCCAAATGAAATTATTTACAGATCAAAAGCAGGCTTTGCTTTACCTATAAGATCCTGGTTTAATAACAAAAACAATTTTGTTGAGTACTATCTTAATTATGATCGTTTAAATAAGCAAGGGATATTTAATGCCGATGAAATAATTTCATTATATCAGCAGCAACTTACAGGTAAAAATGACAATTCCTATATTTTGTTTGCTATACTATGTCAACAAGTGTGGTTAGAAAAAAACCTTTAATTTAGAGCCTAATGTTTGATAATTATAAAATTTGCACTAACTGTGTAATGGATTCGACAGATTCCAATATTGTTTTTGATGATCATGGAGTATGTGACCATTGCAATACCTTCAAAAATCAAATTGAGCCTTTTTGGCATACAGATGAGAGAGGTCATAAACAACTGGAGCAGTTAGTATACAAGATAAAGAAAGAGGGGAATGGCAAAGATTTTGATTGTATGATGGGAATGAGCGGAGGAATTGATAGTTCCTTTCTGCTTTATAAAATGGTTACGGAATTTGGATTACGGCCACTTGTTTTTCATGTTGATGCAGGTTGGAATTCACAAATTGCTGTGAATAATATAGAGAGATTAGTAGACGGCTTGGGTTTAGATTTATATACAGAAGTTATTAATTGGGAAGAGATGAAGGACTTGCAATTAGCTTTCTTCAAATCTGGAGTGCCCCATATTGATGTGCCTCAAGATCATGCATTTTTTGCTACCATGTATAAATTCGCCTCGAAATATAAAATAAAGACTATTTTAACCGGAGGGAATTATTCAACAGAATGTGTTAGAAATCCATTGGAATGGATGTACTATCAATCTGATTCAATTCAATTAAAGGATATATATAAAAAACATGGCACAGGAAAGCTATCTGATTATCCCGTAACAAATATATTGTGGCACAAAATTTGGCTACCTTATTTTAAAGGGATAAAGTTGTATCGCCCACTTGATTTCATACCTTATGATAAGGATGAAGCAATGCAAACTTTAGTAGATAAATTTGGCTACCAAAAATATCCTCAAAAACATTTTGAGTCTCGTTTTACTAGGTTTTATGAAGGCTTCTGGTTGCCAGAGAGATTTAATTACGACACTCGTAAAGTACAATATTCTAGTTTAATTTTAACAGGTCAAATGACCAGGGAGGAAGCACTATATAAACTTAAAACACCAGTTTATACTGAGGACCAAATTAAAGAAGATTTTGAATTTGTCTCTAATAAGTTAGGAATTAAAACTGAAGAGTTGTGGGGGTATTTTAATGCGCCCAAAATGACTTTCAAAGACTACAAATCACAACAAAGTATCTATAATATAGGAGCTTCAATTTTGAAATATTTTGGGATTGAAAAAGGGGGAAAAAGATGATTGGAATTGTAAATTATGGTTCAGGAAATGTTCAAGCAATTGCTAATATCTATAATAGAGCGAATATCCCATTTAAGATTATTAGTGATTACGAACAAATGAAAATAGCTGATAAGCTTATTTTACCTGGGGTAGGGGCATTTGATGCCACAATGAAAGTATTAAATAATTCTGGGCTTAGAGAAGCCCTAGATGAACAAGTATTAGTTAATGGTAAGCCGGTTTTAGGAATTTGTGTGGGAATGCAAATATTAAGTAAAGGAAGTGATGAAGGTGAGATAGGAGGTTTAGGTTGGATTGATGGCCTGGTTAAAAAATTTGATGTTACTAAAATAAAGGAAAAACCATATCTTCCGCACATGGGCTGGAATAGTATTAGCCCTTTAGTGAATCATGATTTATTTAAAGGAGTTGATACTGAATTGGGTTTTTATTTTGTACATAGTTATTATTTTGAAACTGAAAATTCTGCTAACACCTTATGCAATACCAATTATGGTGGAGAATTCTCATCTGCAGTATATAAAAATCAAATTTTTGGAGTGCAATTTCACCCCGAAAAAAGTCATTCTAATGGCATAAAGCTATTATCTAACTTTGCAACGATGTAAATATGCTTAGAGCCAGAATTATTCCTTGTCTACTTGTTCATAATAAAGGGTTAGTTAAAACGGTCAACTTTAAAGAGCCAAAGTATGTTGGAGATCCAATAAATGCGGTTAAAATTTTCAATGAAAAAGAAGTAGATGAGTTAATTGTATTAGACATTGACGCAACGGTTGAAAATAGGACACCTAATTTTGAATTAATAAAAAACTTAGCCTCTGAGTGTAGAATGCCTTTCTGTTATGGTGGTGGTATAACGAGTGTAGAACAAGCAAAAAAAATTATTGAATTAGGTGCGGAAAAAATAGCAATTAGTAGCTCGGCAATAAATGATCCTGCCTTGATTAAAAATATTGGTTTAGAAGTAGGTGTACAAAGTGTTGTTGTCGTTATTGATGTAAGGAAGAAAGGTATTCTATTTGGTGGAGGATATGATATTTATATTAAGAATGGGAAAGAGAAAGTAAAAATTAAGCTTAAAGATTTTATAGACCAGCTTAATGAAATAGGGGTCGGAGAAATAGTTATAAATTCAATAGACAATGACGGTATGATGAAAGGATATGATATACCTTTAATCTCCATGATAAGAGAATGGACAAATTTCCCAATTACGGCATTAGGCGGTGCAGGGTCTTCGATTGATATCAAGCAATTAATAGAGAAGTTCAAAATTATAGGTGCTTCAGCAGGCAGCCTATTTGTTTTTAAAGGCAAATACAAAGCTGTGCTTATAAATTATCCCAATCGGGAGGAAAAATTAAGATTATTTAATTAGATGAGACAAATCATTCAAGACCTAAAAAACGGGGCGACCATTTTAGAGGAAGTTCCTGCCCCAATGATTAAAACGGGTCATATTTTAATTCAAACAACTAGGAGTTTAGTCTCATTAGGGACTGAACGTATGTTGGTTGAATTTGGCAAATCTAATTTGTTTCAAAAGGCAAGGCAACAGCCTGATAAAGTAAAAGAAGTATTTAATAAAGTTAAGACAGATGGCATTAAACCTACATTAAATGCTGTACTTAACAAATTAGACCAACCTATTCCGTTGGGATACTGTAATGTTGGTATAGTAATTGGAGTAGGTAAGGGTGTTGATGATTTTGCGATTGGTGATAGAGTAGCATCAAATGGTCCTCATGCTGAATATGTTTGTGTTCCTAAAAATCTAGCTGTTAAAGTGCCAGAGGGGGTTTCAGATGAAGAAGCATCTTTTACTGTTATTGGCGCTATAGGTCTTCAAGGTATTCGTTTAGTTAATCCTACATTTGGAGAAACTGTAGTAGTTGTAGGTTTAGGATTAATAGGCCTAATTACAGCCCAATTATTAAAAGCAAGTGGTTGCAAGGTAATTGGATTTGATTTTGATTCTCAAAAAGTTGCTTTAGCATGCTCTTTGGGTATAGATTCAATTAACCCTGCTGATGGAGTTGATCAAGTTGCATATGTAAATAACGCAACAAATCATATTGGTGCGGATGCTATCATAATAACAGCTTCCAATAAAAGTAACGAAATTATATCTCAATCGGCTAAAATGTCTCGTAAACGCGGCAGAATCGTATTAGTCGGCGTCATTGGTTTAGATATTTCAAGGGCAGATTTTTATGAAAAAGAATTAACTTTTCAAGTTTCGTGTTCATACGGACCCGGAAGGTATGATGATGATTACGAACTAAAGGGTATCGATTATCCACTTTCATTTGTTCGTTGGACTGAAAAAAGAAACTTTGAAGCAGTGCTTCAAGCAATCTCTTCCAAATCAATTAACGTTACATCTTTAGTAACTGAAAAAGTGGCGTTAGATGATTATCAGAAAATTTATGGTGATATGGCAGGCAGTAAATCAATTGCCTCCTTATTAATTTATCCAGAACAAAAGTCCAATTCGATAAATAATTCGATTCAAATTGAATCCAATCATTTTATTCCTGGTAAAGGAACAGTAGGTATTATAGGTGCAGGTAATTTTACTTCTGCCATGATTTTACCATGTTTAAAGAAAACAAAATCGAAGATAAAATTCATTTCAAGTTCGAGCGGGTTGTCCGGAACCATTTTGGCCAAAAAGTATGGTATAAGTCATTCTACTACTGATAATAATCTTATTTTATTAGATTCTGATGTCGATTTAGTATTTATTACTACTCGTCATAATTCTCATGCAAGTTTGGTTATTCAGGCATTAAATGCAGGTAAACATGTTTTCGTCGAAAAGCCATTAGCTCTAAATCAAAATGAATTAGACTCCATTATTGATGTTTATAGAAAATCTGGGAAAACTCTCACGGTGGGATTTAATAGGAGATTTGCTCCTTTAGCTGTCCAAATGAAAAAATTGTTGGGAAATTCAGATACGCCTATGAATATTATAGCTACGATGAATGCAGGATATATCCCCTCTAAGGTTTGGGTTCATGATATGGAAGTTGGCGGGGGAAGAATTATTGGAGAGGCATGTCATTTTATTGATTTAATTTCCTTTTTAGCAGGTTCAAATGTTAAGTCAATCTGTATAAATGCAATGGGAACACATCCATCAGAAAATTCAGATAATGTCTCTATTTTACTTAAATATGAAAATGGGACTAATGCGGTAATTAATTATTTTGCGAATGGTTCTAAATCGTATTCTAAAGAAAGAGTTGAGGTATATCATCAAGAAAGAACTTTAGTGATGGATAATTGGAGAAAGTTGAATGCGTATGGTTTCAAGAATTTCAATTCCTCATCTTCAAGTCAAGATAAAGGCCATCAAAATCAATTTGAATTATTGATTAATTCTGTAGTAAATGGCGGTGATTCAATTATTTCTTTTGATCAAATTATTAATACAACAAAGGCAAGTTTTGGGGCGATTGAAAGTTTAAAAACAGGTTCTTGGGTAAATATATAATTAAACGAATAAATTTTGAAAATTGATTTAATTGCAGGTGCACGTCCAAATTTTATGAAAATTGCTCCAATTATTGATGCAATTCAGTTGGCTCAAAAAGAAGGTCAAAAAATAAAGTATAGACTTATCCACACTGGTCAGCACTATGATAAAAATATGAGCGATAGCTTCTTCGAGCAATTGGGTATTCCACAGCCAGATATTAATCTTGGTGCTGGTGGAGGTACTCAAGCGGAGCAATCTGCTTCTATTATGATAGGATATGAGCAAGTTTTAATTAAAGAAAAATCTGATTTGTGTCTTGTTGTAGGGGATGTTACGTCAACTATGGCTTGTTCCATTGTTGCACAAAAGATGCATGTTCCTGTAGCTCATGTTGAAGCTGGGATTCGCTCCGGCGATTGGAGTATGCCCGAAGAAATTAATAGGATAGTGACAGATTCTATTTCTAATTATTTTTTTACCACAACCCGAGAGGCAGGACTTAATCTCAATCGAATAGGTGTTGATGATAATCGAATTTTTTTGGTTGGCAATACCATGATTGATACACTATTGAAACATAAAATTAATTTCAAGAAACCTCCAATCTGGGATGAACTAGGTCTATCGAAAGGTAATTATATCGTTATGACACTTCATAGACCAGGAAACGTTGATGAAGAGGCGAAATTAAAATCATTGATGAATGAAATTATTCAAAACTCTAATGGACTACCTTTGATTTTTCCTGTACATCCAAGAACAGCAAAGATTTTTAAAAATTTAGGAATTACTCATGATCGACTGCATACAATTGATCCATTAGGGTACCTTGAATTTAATTTCTTGGTTGAAAATTCTAAAGCTGTTATTACAGATTCGGGTGGGATAACAGAGGAAACTACAGTGATGGGTATTCCATGCTTGACGCTTAGAGATAATACAGAACGACCTGAAACAGTTACTATTGGAAGTAACGAATTAATTGGGACTAATCCATTGGCGATTAGACCAGCGTTAGAAAAATTGTTTGGAGGTCAGTGGAAGAAAGGGGGAATTCCTGAGTTATGGGATGGGAATACAGCTAATCGGATAGTTAAAATTTTAATTAATTTAGAAATTGCTTAACAAACTATTGAGGCTGTATCATACAGTAAAATATCTAAAAATTAAGCAGATTATTTGGCGGGGAATTGGTTTAACGCCTAAACTTCTAAAAGAGTCAAAAACCTATCCCTCCCCAGTTGAGAATCTTGAAAATTTACAACTAATTACTCGTAATGGGATTACGAAAGATTATAATGAGTTTACTTTTTTAAGTGAGAGACATCTTTTAAGTGAGTCAGGCTGGGACAATTCCTCTATATCAAAACTTTGGCGTTACAATCTTCACTATTTTGAATATCTGCTTCAACCTACTACGTCTAGTGAGACTATAATTCAACAAATTCATATTATTAACAAATGGATTACGTTTAATCCATTTGGCCGAGGAACCGCTTGGGAGCCTTATCCTACTTCATTAAGAATTATAAATTGGATAAAATGGCATTCCATGACTAATCAGTTACCTGAAGCAGCTAAGGCTAATCTTTGGAATCAATTAATTTGGTTATCAGCTCGACCTGAATATCATTTGCTTGGGAATCACTTGTTTATAAATGCAAAGGCTATGCTATTTGCTAGTGCGTTTTTTCAATTAGGAGAGGAGTCAAAAATATATCGAAAAGCAATCTCAATTCTTGAAAAAGAATTGGAAGAACAATTTCTAGATGATGGGGCACATTTTGAATTGAGCCCAATGTATCACTCTTTAGCAATGGAAGATTTACTTGATTTAATATCAATTTCTAGTCTACTTCCTGCATCATTCCCACAAAGTATACTTAAATCTAAGTTCATTAAAGGGATGAATTGGTTAAGCGCAATGTCCTATAAAAATGAGGAGTTGTCTCATTTCAATGATTCTGCCAATAAAATCGCACCTAAATTTTCTGAGTTGAAAAATTTTGCAAGCCGCCTTGGGATTAGTTTGACAGATTTTTCAGAAGAGAAAATAACTTATTTTAATAATAGTGGCTTCATTGTTTATAAAGATTTAAAATCACATTTAATTGCTGACATCGGAAATATAGGTCCTGATTATTTGCCTGGTCATGCACATGCTGATTCTTTATCTTTTGAATTGTCATTAAGAGGAGCTAGAATGATAGTTAATTCTGGGACAAGTATATATGGAAATTCTTCGGAGAGACTGCGTCAGAGAGGAACTTCAGCTCATTCCACTGTGGAAATTGATCAAGAGAATTCCTCTGAGATTTGGTCTGGATTTAGAGTAGCTAGGCGTGCAAAAACATTTAACATCCGATTTAGTAAAACTGAATCATCTAATGAGGAATTTTGTTTTGGAGCTAGTCATAATGGTTATGAACGCCTAAACATGGCTCCAATTCACCACCGAAATTGGGCATTGATTGGAAATAAATGGATAATTAGTGATACAATTGGTGGAAAAAATAATCTGATAACTTCAAGATATTATATTCATCCCGATATACAAATTGAAAAATTTGAAGAAGGATATACACTTTCAAAAAATGAAATCAAATTAGCTAACGTAAGTGTATATAATGATCAAAATACACAGATTATCAATACAACTTATCATGATGAATTTGGAATTTCTAAATCGAATAAATGTATTGTGGTAAATTCTGTAAGTCCTTGTAATATTAAAATTGTTATAGAAGTACTTTAAAATGAAGCGAATCGTATACCTGACTTTTTATTTTAAACCTGATTTGTGTGCTGGGTCATTTCGGAATTCGCCTTTAGCCTATGAGTTAGCCAATCAGGCGAAATTAATGAACTGTTGTGTTGATGTATATACAACTTTGCCTAATCGTTATAGTACTTTCGTAGCTGATGCTCCACAATTTGAAGAGTTTGAAAATTTAAAAATTCATCGAATTTCTTTACCAACACATAAAAGTGGAATGCTGGATCAAGTGTTATCTTTTATAAAGTTTTATAAGGAGGTAATTAGATTAAATAAAGGCAAAAAAGCTTCTTTAGTATTTGCTTCTTCTAGTAGATTATTTACGGCATTTTTGGGTTATAGAATAGCTTCAAAGTTAAAGACGCCATTGTACTTAGATATAAGAGATATTTTTGTTGATACTATGAATGATGTATTTAAATCAAAAATTATCAAGTTTCTTGTACTTCCTTTATTGAAAGTAATTGAAAGTATTACCTTCAATTACGCCATTCATATTAATTTAATTTCTGGTGGATTTAAAGACTATTTCAAAAAATTTAAGAACAAGCATTTTTCTAATTTTTCAAATGGTATTGATGAAGAATTTCTGAATAATAAAGTAAAAGGGAGTAATATTAATCCTCAAAATCAAAAGAAATTAATTGTTTATGCAGGTAATATTGGTGAAGGACAAGGACTTCATCGAATTATTCCGGAAGTGGCTGTAGAATTAGAAAAAGGGTTTCAATTTTTGATTATAGGAGATGGCGGAGCCAAAGTGCAACTAAAAAATGAGCTTAATCGTTTAAAAGTGTCAAATGTTGTTCTCCAAAATCCAATTTCAAGAAATGAACTTCAAGAAGTATATAATAATGCAGATTTTCTTTTTCTTCATCTAAATGATTATCCTGCATTTAGAAAAGTATTACCTTCTAAAATATTTGAATTAGCAACATTCAATAAACCCATTTTAGCTGGAGTCTCAGGCTATTCTGCTCAATTTATTATTAAAGAAGTTCAATATAGTTTTGTTTTTGATCCTTGTAATGCCTCAAGTTTGGTTGATTATTTGAATAATAATTCCTTTGATGATCTGAAAATTAACAGGAAAGAGTTCATAAATAAATTCAAAAGAGCCAACATAAATACAAAGATGGCTGAATCTATCCTAAGTTATTTATGAGTATTTTTATAACAGGAGGCACCGGTTTTGTTGGGACAAATTTGCAGGGTTTTTTAGGGAACAAATTTGCCTTCGTAAATTATAAAAAGGATTCTGCTATTTCAATTCAAGAAAGTGTTGTTATTAACTTAGCTGGCAAAGCACATGATCTAAAAAATACATCAACTCCAGATGAGTATTATAAAGTAAACACTGAATTAACTATAAATTTATTTGATGCTTTTTTAGCTTCTAAAGCAAAAGTCTTTATTACACTAAGTTCTGTCAAAGCAGTAGCAGATGTAGTCGAAGGCGAATTGTCTGAGGAGGTAATCCCTAATCCTATTACGCATTACGGAAAGAGTAAATTGTTAGCAGAACAATATATTCTTTCAAAGCTAATTCCTGCAGGGAAAAGAGTTTATATTCTACGTCCATGTATGGTTCATGGACCAGGTAATAAAGGTAATCTGAATCTACTTTATAATTTGGTTTCTAAAGGATTGCCTTGGCCATTGGGGTCCTTCGTAAACTTTCGTTCTTATTTATCAATTGAAAACCTTTGTTTTATTTTAAAAGAGCTGATCGATCGCGACGATATTCCTTCAGGAGTATATAATGTCGCCGATGATTTACCTTTATCGACAAATGAGGTTATCAAATTAATTGCCGAATCAAAAGGTAAGAAAGCTAGTATTTTGAATATTAATAAGACCTTTATTAAGGTACTGGCACGACTTGGAGATTTTTTAAAATTACCTTTAAATTCAGAACGATTACAAAAACTCAGTGAGAGTTTTGTTGTCAGTAATGCTAAAATTAAAGATGTATTAGGTAAGCAATTACCAGTTTCATCTAAAAATGGTTTAATGAATACTTTTCAATCTTTTTCTTCAAATGGTTAATCGCTTACTCGCCATTATATTTTTGGTGATTTTATTTCCAGTCTTTCTCATTGTGGCATTTGCTATATTTATAGAAGATGGATCGCCCATATTCTTCAAGCAAAAACGGGTAGGTATAAACTATACTTTCTTTTACATTTATAAGTTTAGAAGTATGAAGAAGAATACGCCCAATGTTGCTACTCATTTATTAGAAAACCCAGAATCGTATTTGTTGCGAATAGGGGGAATATTGCGGAAGTTGAGTTTGGACGAATTACCTAATTTGATAAACATCATCAAAGGCGAAATGGTTTTTGTTGGTCCAAGACCGGCATTATATAATCAAGACAATTTAATGGCATTAAGGGTCGAAGCTGGGGTAGACAAACTGAAGCCAGGAATCACAGGCTGGGCACAGATTAATGGAAGAGATGAGATTTCGATTGAAGCAAAGGTGGCGTTGGAGAAAGAGTATTTAAAGAGGAAGTCGATTTGGTTTGATTTAGCGATTGTAGTGAAGACTTTTACTTCGGTGTTGTTTAGTAAAGGTGTAGCACATTAAATTTAATATGATTTAGAAAGAAAGCTCGCTGGATGGCGGCTTTCTTGTTTTTAAAGATTACCACTAAATAAAAATGCTTTTTCCTGTTATTGCTATAGCATCGCTTCTCCTAATTTTTAGCTAAATTTGTAATAACTATACGTACCATAATATTTTAGTATGAAATTATTCAGTCGAATTCTTCTTACCCTTTCTTTTCTTGTACTTGTTCACGCTGCCTTCTCGCAAGCAAAACGTAAAGTGGAAGACCTAAGTGATGAAGAAATTGCTACTTTCTTCGAACGTGCTCAATCCAGTGGCATGACAGAAGCTCAATTAGAAAAAGCAGCGAAAGCGCAAGGTTATACTTCTGCAGATATTGCGAAGATGCGTAGTCGATTGACGCAATTAGGGGATAATAAGTCCAAAGAAAAGACAACTACATCGAAAGGGAAAACTTCTTCGAAGAGAAGTGTTTCCGGCAAATTAAGCACCAAAAAAGGGGCTAAAAATGCGGATGAGGAAGACTCGGAAGATGTCTCGATGGAGGAAGAGGAAATCGTAGATTCTACTTTGTTGCCTAAGAAAAAGATATATGGTTCAAATCTATTTAATAACAAGAAATTAAATTTCGAACCTGATTTGCGCATCGCCACGCCAGTGAACTATACCTTAGGGCCTGATGATGAGCTTAATATTGATATTTTTGGGGAAGTGATGGACAATTATACTGTCACGGTTAGTCCGGAAGGAACGGTTAAAATCCTGAACTTGAGCCCTATTTATGTAAATGGATTAACGGTAGAAGCAGCTTCTGCACGAATTGTAAGTCGTTTGAGACAATTATACCAAGGCTTGAATCGCCCTGGAAGTGGCTCATCTGCTATAATTACCTTAGGTAATGTGCGTAGTATTAAAGTGACCCTGGTAGGGGAAGTGGAGAACCCGGGTTCATATACCATCTCTTCTTTGGCCACCGTATTCAACGCCTTGTATTTAGCAGGAGGTCCTAATGAAAATGGATCTTACCGTAGCATTCGCGTGATTAGAAATAACAAAGTGGTTCGCACACTAGACCTATATGATTTCTTGTTAAAGGCAGATCAAAAGGACAATATTCAATTAAAAGACCAAGATATCATTCGGGTGGGGGATTTTGATTCCCATGTGGAATTAGCAGGGGAAGTTAGACGCCCGATGGTTTTCGAAGCTGTAAAGGGGGAAACGCTAAAAGACATCCTTCGTTATGCGGGAGGCTTTACAGATAAGGCATATACCTATTCATTGAATGTACGCAGAAATACATCGCGTGAATTGAAATTATTAAACATTACGCAGGATGAGGTGGCTACTTTCCAGCCACAAAATGGAGACTCTATTTCAGTGGGTAGAATTATCGAACGTTATGAAAACCGGGTGACCGTAACAGGAGCGGTATTTAGACCAGGTGTTTTCGCGATTGAAAATGGGTTAACGACAGTTAAGGATTTAATCAAGCGTGCGGAAGGGCCGCGTGAAAATGCATTCTTAAATCGGGCTACGATATCTCGTAGAAAAGAGAATTATGATCCAGAAATGATTTCATTTGATTTAGGAAAAGTGTTGAGAGGAGAGCTTGCTGACATTGCTTTGCACCGAGAAGATTCCTTGATGGTTTACTCCTTGGATTCATTACGTGAGAATCAGCGCGTGAGTATTTATGGTGAGGTGAATAAGCCAGGGATTTTTGAATTCCGAGCTGGGATGAAAGTGGCAGATTTAATATTGCTCGCTAAAGGCTTTAAAGAGGCAGCGAGTTTTGCGAAAATTGAATTATCCCGCCGTATTATTACCCATGGAAGTGATGATGCGACTAGGGAGAAAATTCAAGTAAAAACTTTTGATATTGATGGTAGCTTAAATATTAGCAACGAAGCAAGTCAATTCGAAATAAAACCATTTGATATTATTTCAATCCGTCGATCACCTAATTATGAAGTACAAAGAAGTGTGACAATCGAAGGTTTAGTCAATTTCCCAGGTCGCTATGCAATTCCTAAAGATGATCAGAAAATCTCTGATTTGATTTTTGAGGCAGGTGGACTAAAACCTGAAGGCTATTTAGATGGAGCTATATTATACCGTGATTCGACGGTAGTGGGGGTAAAACTTTCTGAAGTTTTGAAAAACCCCGCTTCTAGAAACAACCTACTTTTAATGGAAAATGATCGTTTAGTCATTCCGCGTATATTAGAAACTGTGAAGTTATCAGGAGGGGTTCAGAACCCGATTGCCATCGCTTACGTAGAAGGGTATTCACTACAAGACTACTTAGATGGAGCAGGTGGGTTTACCGACTATGCTGACAAGAAAAATGTATACGTGAAGGCGCCTAATGGAATTTCTACGAAACGAAGACGCGTTCTTTTCTTCCGCGTTAACCCGAAGGTTGTTCCAGGATCAGAAATTGTAGTGCCTGAATTCCCTACGAACATGAAGAAAGGATTAACGACGGCTGAAGCTGTAGGTCTTTCGTCAGCTTTGGTTTCCGTAGCGCTTACCTTGACCACATTGATTAACAATTTGACTAAATAATCTCCATGTCTAATTTAGAAAATAAACAAATAGAAGATAACGGGGAAATTTCGATCAATTTTGGTGAGATATTCCGAACGCTAAAGTCCTTTCGAATCTTAATCGCTTCTTGTGCGGTATTATTTGCAGCTTTAGGGGCCATTTATTCGTTGACACAACCCAATGAATATTCTTCGAACGCAAAACTTTTACCGGAATTAGATTCTAAGTCTGGCGCTGCAGGCGGTATGGGGGGCTTAAAATCACTAGCAGGATTAGCCGGCGTAGACTTAGGGGGAAGCTCTTCTGGTGCAGAGGCCATACGTCCTGATTTATATCCGAATATTGTACAAAGTGCACCTCTTTTACAAGAGGTGTTGAAGGCTAAGATTTATAGTACGAAGCACAAGAAGTGGCAAACGGTTTTGGACTTCTTATCTGAAAAACAAGATACGGCACCGCTTGATTTGGGAGGAGATCCATCTGAGGACGATGTAACTTCCGATGTTAAATTAGATAAGGTTCCTTCCTCAGCGCTATCTGCGGATTTAATCAAGTTAAACAAGAAGGAACAGGCGGCAATCAAAATACTGAGAGCATCTGTCGTATTAGAGATTGATAAAAAATCCGGCGTCATTTCTTTAACGACTAAATTAACAAATGCAGTAGCGGCGGCGAACATCACCTCCTTGATTCAACATTACTTAACGAAGTATGTGACGGATTACCGTACGCAAAAGGCTAGGCAAGAGCTTGCCTTCTTAGAGAAACGCTTAACGGAATCTCGTGCGCGTTATGATCAGGCTTTGTTTACACTGAGTGCGTACCGCGATCAAAACATGAACTTGTTCTTGAATGTGGCTAAAGACCGCGAGAAGAAATTGCAATACGAGGTTGATATGGCTTATAATTTGTACACGACTATTAGTGGACAATACGAAGAGTCGAAAGTGAAATTACACCGTGAGACGCCTGTGTTTAAGGTCCTTGAACCGGCTCAGGTGGCGGTACAGAAGGATGGGCCTAAGCGTAGTTTGATTACGATAGGGTTTATGTTTGTGGGGGTGTTTGTGTCGTTGATTTATGTGTTTTTTAAGACGGTTAACTTAAAAGAGCTGTTAGGTTAAGCGAGGAGAGTCGCCTACGGCTTAGTCGACTTCGTCTTAGTCGTCACTTCGTGACTTAGTCATTTATATTAGAAAGGAAGCTCGCTAATTGCGGGCTTTTTTGTTTCAATAACTCGCATAGATTAAACTCCCTAAATCCTGGACGGACTTCACTTGATCTACTTGCCATTTAGGGAATCCATAATAGGCAGTCATAGTTAGATAAGGATTAATTTCTGATGGGTAAAATCGATAGCCATGGTCACCGGTTAAGATGATCTTGAATTTTTGAGATTTGATAAGAGGGTTTAGTAATTTCTGTAGAATAATTTGATTCGTAAAATACCAATAATCCAGGTAGTTACTTACTTTATTTGAGTATGGGGAGGGTTTAAAAGAATTCGAACCAGTATAGCTTAATGGAGCATGAGGCATTAATAGGTGCACATAAATAAACGATTGCGCTTGGGTTAAACGATTTATTTGGGGAGCGCTCTGCTCAACGATTGAACGGTTGTGTATGGATTGTTTAGCGTCCGGGGTGAGGAGGTAGAAAAGACTAAACATCGATTTTGAAAATAGATGTTTAATAAAACTAAGTTGTTTGGCCTCATTTTCATAATAATAGATTTTAGAAAATGCCTGCGTTTTTCCTACATCAAAGATTCCCCAATTATAACAAGTAACTCCCTTTTTTTCTAAATCAGTAAATAAGGTGGATTTTCTTAACAAACCGATAGAAGTTGTCGCGTCTAAGTTTGCGTCGGTTAAATTTATATTGTAATTGAATAAGGAGGCAAGGCTATTTACGGTTGCTTTATGCTTACTTTTTGATGACGTAGAAACGATCCAACCAGTTGTTTGCAATTCACGACTGAATTGTAACGGTTTCTCGTCTTTTGTATAGTGAGCTAATTCATCAGGTGAAGCATATTCGTCTAAAATAATCAAAATGACGGGTTTTGTAAAAGATCTTTTAATCGAGCGAAAGTTATGATGTATCGTGACACTAGGTTTTTCATGCGGTATAATTGCACTTATTAATAGGCTCGAGCACAAAATGCATAAAAATACGTTTATCACATAGGCCCTATTTTTTCTTTTATTAAGTACTAAGTAGCTCAAGGCTACGATAGTAAGCAAGGTAAAGGGCAAGTAATACCGGGCGCGGATGGTGGGTAGATGTATGAAAAAGGTATTTAACTTACTCCAAACTTGAATAATCGGTTGATAATAGAGTAATAAGATTATGCTAGGTAAAACAAGGATGCAGATGTCTAAATCCAAGTGATTTAGTATCCAAGTTCTCGTTTTTTGATAAACAATTTCAAAGACTCCTAAACTGAATAATAAAACCAGGTAGGGAAGAATTTCAAGATAAGTAGG